>Ga0334895_1000025_pt1 | contig 249333 bp, 191 predicted proteins | sample GraSluR3_MG_7_FD_207229 | JGI IMG/M metagenome (GOLD analysis project Ga0334895, IMG submission 207229) | Sludge microbial communities from methane-producing bioreactor in Wageningen University, Netherlands - Granular Sludge_31_05-R3 | ecosystem: Engineered > Bioreactor > Anaerobic >... | reverse complement strand
AATCAACGTAACAGTCTGAAAATCATCCTGTTACCTAAGGTGCGTCAGTTCCAAAGCAGAAGCGACTTGCTACACAACTACTTTCCCTGGACACCAACAAAATAACAATCTGGCGAATATTGTCAAGGAGTTTCTCAAGATACCTGGAATACGATAGTGGGTAGCAATAAGATATTGTCAGCTTGTCTAACACGCCCACTCAATCGAGCACCCGAAGAAGCGGGCGCGGTGTGGAGGGTCATCCTGTCGCCCTTCGCGGAATCTGAGGTCGATTCGATAGCGCCTCAGACTCCAGTGGAGCGTCTTGATGAATGGGGTCTGAGCAAGGCATTCTCAGGGGTGGCTCAGCGACTCGCAGGATGCAGCCAGGGCGAGAATTGTGCGAATGAACGGTCTTGGGAAAGGGGCACCGACACAGGCAGATTGTGACATGATTCACATGCGGCTTAGTGCTGCTACCTGGGTGAGAGGAAGGGAATCGGTGGTTGTCGGGAGTGTGAATATGGACTCATTATGGGATTATATGAGCGCCCGCTTGTGAATGGGATCACAATATCAATCCTGGCATCTTGATTCGGGCCGGCCTGTACATGGACTACGATGATCGACGTTGTGATGAGCACGGGAGGTCAATTCCGGGTTTTCATGGCATGGTAGGCAGAAACGAAGACGGCCCCGGAAGTGATCGGGGCCGAAGTGTCTTCTGGGTCGGAATCTCTGTCGAATCTGAAGATGGCTCAGGGGCAGTCAGCAGGCTCCGGTCCGTCGCTGAACAGGTATGATACAAGGTATGTCAGGTCGGACACATTGACGGACTCCTGAGCGTCACCATTGACGTTGCCCTCCTCGAAACAGGGTGGAGGGGGGCCGTTACTGAACAGGAACGAGACGAGGTATGTCAGGTCGGAGACGTTGACGAGTTCCTGGGCGTCACCATTGACGTTGCCTCTGATAGGTGGAATGCAGCAGCCTTCATCACAGGCGTCGCCGATCCCGTTTCCGTTGCTGTCCGTTTGGTCCGGATTGTAGGTGAATGGGCAGTTATCATCCGGGCAGGTATTGGCTGGGAAGCCGGGGTTGCCGTAGCCGTCGCCGTCCCAATCGGTACAGGTGTCACAACTGTCGCCGATCCCGTCGCCGTCGAAGTCGGACTGATCAGGATTGAATACGAACGGGCAGTTATCGCAGGCGTTGCCGAGACCGTCGCCGTCGGAATCGAGCTGGTCAGGGTTGTAAACATCGGGGCAGTTGTCCTCCGGGCAGGTATTGTTGGGAAAGCCCGGGTCGCCATAGCCATCACCGTCCAGATCAGTACATTCGTCGCAGGCATCGCCAATGCCGTCGCCGTCGGAGTCAATCTGGTCAGGATTATAGACATCAGGGCAATTGTCCTCCGGGCAGGTATTATTTGGGAACCCGGGGTTGCCGTAGCCATCACCATCTGTGTCCGTGCAGTCGTCACAGGCATCGCCAATACCGTCGCCGTCGAAATCAGCCTGATCGGGATTCGGAGTCAGCAGGCAATTGTCGCAGGAATCACCGACACCATCGAAGTCGAAGTCTTCCTGATGGGGATTGAAGACATAGGGGCAGTTGTCGTCAGGGCAGACGTTTTCTGGATGGCCGGGATCACCAAAACCGTCGCCATCAGAGTCAATGCAAATATAGTCTCGTGCCAGCACTTTGGTGACGAACAGATCGTAGCCTCCCTGGAGTGTCTCCTGAACCGGGTCCTGGACGGGGAAATTGAGCGACCCGGTGTAGCCAACGATGTAGGCGGCGGTGTCGTCATCAGCGGCAATACCGTAGCTGAAGTCATAGTCCGAACCGCCCAGGAATGTAATGAAGGCCATAGTATCGCCGTCGGGTTCATAGAAGCCGGCGTAGACATCGTAGAAGGCCTTTTTCGTGCCCTGGAAGGGGTTGACCAGCGGGAAGTTGGAGGAGTTCGTGTGTCCGGTGAAGAAGACATGATCGAACCCGTTGAGCTTGACGCCACCGGCATACTCCGTGCCGGAACCTCCAAGGAAGGTGCTGAATACCAAGGTGGGGCCACCGGGATCGAGTTGGCACAGGAATGTCTCGTTCGCGCCGCTGAAAGTGTTGTCGAAGGCGTTCACCAAGGGGAAGCCTGATGAGGCTGTGTATCCGTGGAGCCAGTATGATCCTGTTGAACTGATGTCGATTGCTATACAGATATCGTTGGCGCCGCCGCCGAGGTAGGTTGCGAAGCTCAGAGCTGAGGCATCGGTGTTGAAGTGCGCGATAAAGGCATCGCCGAGGGAGCCTCCATTGAAAGAGTCGTCGTAGGGCGATTCAAGCGGCAAGTCCGACGACGAGGAGTACCCGCAGAGGACGGGGGAACCGTCCGCGGCAAGAGCCAGGCCGAGAGCGGCATCAGTTCCGGAACCGCCATAATAGGTTGCGTAATCCACAGTCTGGCCATCGGCGGAAAGGCGGAGAACAGTGGCATCCTGGCTGCCGCCAAGGTCGGTATCGAAGGCGTTGACAACCGGGAAATCGGCTGATGAGGTGTAGCCGGCTACAACAGCCCTTCCGGATCCGTCCACCTGGACACCGGTGGCATAGTCCGAGCCGGTACCTCCGAGATAGGTGCTGTAGGTCAGTGCACTGCCCGATGGATCGAGCCTGGCGATGAACATGTTTTTGTCGCCGCTTAGTGAACTCTGGTAAGGTGAGCTCATGGGAAAGTCGTCGGCGTTCGTGTTGCCGACAACTACAACACTGCCGTCAGCGGCGACTGCGATAGCCGTACCCTGATCATCGCCAGTGGCACCACCAAGATATGTGCTGTACAAGATCGAGTCCCCGCTCGCGGAGAGCTTGGTGACAAACGCATCATATCCCGCCGACCCACCTCCGGCATAAACAGAGTCAAACGGGCTGGCCATGGGGAAATCGGCTGAGACGGTGTAGCCGGTAATATAGACGTTTCCACCGGTATCGATATCAATGGCGCGGCCGTAGTCATTGCTGCTGCCTCCGAGGAAGGTGCTGAATTGAAGCATCGGATCGACGATCAGCCTGTGAGTGGGATTGTATTCACCGAGGGCGAAGCCGAACGTGAATTCATCAACAATCTCATAATCAGCGCTGACGGGAACAACCTCACCGGCTATGACTTGAAAGACAATCGGCTTTCTTTCAGTTATGACGCCCAGTTCAGTAGCGATCTTTAGTTCACCGCCAGGTGTGATCCAGAGGCTGTCGGCGCCGTCGTACCGTACGAGTATACCGGTGGGGTCAGCCCCCGGGTGAACGATGAAGTCGTACTCGAGCTGTCGACCACTTCCCCGGAACCGCAGATCAACGCTTTCATAGATATCAGTAATCAGCAACTCGTGGTATGATGGTACGGACTGAACCCAGCTTGCTGGCCCGGCACCCGTTAGATAGTGTGTTTCAAACGGCGCCGAAGTCCGACCGGACAACTGCTCAAGCCCGGTGGCTCCGACGAACGTTACCCGAACTGCCGCCCACCTGAGATGCGAGGGGAGGGGCTGAACGATTGGATCGGCTTGTGGCTGAGGCGAGTTGCCGGCCTCATCAGTGAGCCGGATGAACTGATAATATATGGCGTCCTCGGTGAACCACACCCTGGCACCGTTGGTACTGGCGCCGAACAGGACTCTCGAATCGAACTGGCCCAGGTTCTCCTCAAAGGTGAGGGGGGCCTTCCTCAGGGATTCAGCGTGCGGGTGTAGTTCTGTCCGGACTTCGGGACTGACAAGGAGAGTGAGGGTTGCGACCAATAGAGCCATCAGCGCACAGATGCCAGACGTGCGCCGCAATGATGAGGTGCTCACAGACGTTCTCCAGGTGCTGACGTGTTTACTGTGTAGAGCAATGAAGACAATCCTAAGATACCCGGTCGTGGACAGTCTGTCAAGCAATACACGCGGTTAAGCCCCTGGACGGACTACTCCGCACGGAGCTATCTTGATTATTAGTCGACACTTCGCAGTGTTTTCCACAGCCGATTAAGGGGTGAATGTTACGGTAGTGCTGAGTTGTCGCGAGTTTCAGGTGATTCCTCGGAGCAGGGGTGCCCCAGAAGGCTACCTTTGCAAATGTAGACAATACTAAGTTGGTTTCTACAGCTTGCCGGCAGCAGTCGCTATCACGTCAAGGCAGGGGAGCGCGGACTACCGAATAGGTTTTCGATACTGTCCATCTTTCGACCGTCAGTCCCCACCATCTGTAGGGACTCGCCAATACTGCAGCAGGCACTATATATCAAGAAGTACATTAGATCGTATCCATAAACAGCACCCATAGAAGCACATACGGGAGCGCCAGCAGTCGCGGCATCAGCCTTGCTTTTTCGTTCTGTGGAAAGGCGGCTCCATGAGCCCTGCAAAGGAGGAAGAAGTGAGACTGCTTTTGATTCTTGGCTCTTTCCTGGTGCTGTTGTTGCTGACCCCGGCAGCTCAGGCCCAGGAGAGCGGGACGATTCAGGCGACCGCCACAGTGGTTTCCTCGCTGACAGTGACCGGATCCAATAATCTGCAGTTCGGGTCAGTGACACCGGGAACACCCAAGGCGGTTGACAAGACGACTATCGGATCCGCCGGTGAATGGACGATAACCGGGACGGCCTCGGCCGAGGTAACGCTTGATTTCACGCTGCCCACTGAACTGAGCGACGGGGCCGCGGCGACCATGCCGATAACGTTCTCCGCGACGGACGCCTCATATGAAGATGGCAGCGGCGGTGGACAGGCGGCGCCGGCAGGGGTTATCAACCCGGCGGTTATCAGTACCGTTGACCTCAGCGGCGCGGGGGAGATGACCGTCTGGATCGGCGGGACGGTCAATCCCGGGATTGCCCAGACAGGCGGAAACTATAGCGCAGACGTAATTTTGACGGTGACATACACGGGCGGTTAGATCGGGCTGGGTATCTTGCTTCGACCGGGGGCTACCGTTGTGCCGTCTGTTATCTCAGACGGGAATCTCAGAAGGGGTGTGCCCGTTTTTGTGTTTCTGCCCGAGTTCGTCCTACAGAGTGCCTCTGCTTGTCCGGTCAGTCGGTGGTGCCTCCGGGTTCCATGCCCTGGCGAGTTGCGCCTCTGGTAATCAGCTTATCCTTTGACATATCAGGATGATTCATTAGGTTACAGCAGTATACACCCATTGACTGCTGTAGCTGATGCACCAAAGAACTGCCCGCCACATTGTTCTGTGTGGAGTCGCCTGCCTGCTGTCGACCGTGTGCGCTGCTGTTACGTCCTACGCTATTCCTCCGGTTGGACAACGGGCGACGATTCAGGCAACAGCCACTGTCGAGCCGGCCAGTGGTCTTCACGAGCAGTCGGACGGGAGCTGGTTGGTCTTCTCAAGTTCGTTCGGGCAGGTCGTGATGACTGTCCACGATGAGCGCGACAGCGAAGTCTGGCGTGACTACGTCGGTACGCTTCCGGACGATACCCGAGTTGATCGTTGCCAGCCCGTGTCCTATCCTCGGTGTCCACATCTGTATCAGGGGTTGAAACCGGATGCTGTCCATGTCGTCAGGCTGGTTGATCCTGCCTTGTAGGGGGCGCGGCAGAGCGCCTTTTTTGTTGCCTGTCGACTTTTGTCTGATTAGGCTCACTGGCAGATAGTGTGCCATTCAGGGAGCGAGATGGATCCACAGCGTACAGGGTTGATTGCTGGCGTCATCGGGTTGTTGTTGTGCTGGGCAACGGTCTCGGCTCAGACCGTTTCGGTGGTGAACAACCTTGAGTTCGGCGATGTCTTCCCCGGCGTGCCCAAGACCGTCACCAAAGCTGATCCTGGTGCAGCGGAGTTCAGGGTTGAGGGCAACGGCGGTGACGAGATAACCGTGGAATTGCTGCTTCCCAGCTACATGAGCACATCCACCGGTCACAGTATGCGGCTGGTCTTTTCTTCGAACGATCTTTCCATGGATTCGAGCGCCTCACCGCGCCAGGACGCGCCCCTGCTGGATGATCTTAACCCCTACATTGTGCAGACCTACGGGATCGGGACCAATGGTCTGGCGATCTGGCTGGGGGGCAAGGTGGTTCCCGGGCAGGTACAGCAACCGGGCGACTACAGCGCCGACATCACTATCACTATTACCTATACCGGGAATTAGCAATAATCCCTCCATCTGGGGCCGTTAGCCCCCTTATCCCGCCTGTGTTCAAGCTCTAAACAGATTGTGTTCAGATGTCCTGTATTTGGCCAGAAGCGCTTATCGGCTGGTCGCAATCTGGCGATTTAATGGATAAACAGCGCGTATGGGCACGCTGTTCAACGACTGAATCGCTGGTTGAAAAATATGCAGATGACACAATACACAACTTCACGGAGGCCCAAGATGATTAGCTCCACGAACCGTCAGTCAGCCATGAAGAAGGCCGCGCTCGTCTTGACGGTGCTGCTGCTGGGAACCGCCTCGTGCGTGCTGGCGGCGAACTACATTGTTACTGGTCAGGCAACGGCGACAGTGGCGACGGCCCTGACGGTGACTGCCACGCAGGACCTGGCATTTCCTCTAACCTTCCCGGGACAGCCCTCGACCCAGGGCATTACCCACGATGACTCGACGGGTATCTTCACTATCACGGGTGAAGCAGGCGCCAAGATCATTACGACTTTCTATTTGCCTGAGTATATGACCGGACCGGGTGGTGACCGTATGACTATCACGTTCGGTCCCGGTGACTGCGCGATTGATACCAGCGCCGCCGGAACACCCTCAGCCTTCGGTGGTGGCTGGAACACCCAGAACCCTCAAGACCTGACAGCGGCGACTCTGGGCGCAGATCCGGTCATCGGCAGTGAAGCCCCTACAGAGGAAACGCGCATCTACATAGGTGGCAACATCTATCCTTCGATCGTGCAGGCAGCAGGTGCCTACACGGCAGATATCGTGCTGGTTGTCGCCTACGCGGCCCAGTAGCCTCCGTTTCTCATCCTGAGAATCAGTGAAGAGAGCCTGAGTTCAGGCTCTCTTTTCTTTTGTTGTTCTCACCCACGCCCGAACAGGTCTGCCCATCAACGGACGGCGTCGGCAGGAAAGCCGTTCCTATGGGAAAAATCGACTCGAAAGCTGTAGGAATGTCCCCATAGATTGTTAAGAATTTGAGCAGTTTGGTCGATGACTGTACTGAAACGGCTTAAAGGCTGTGCAGACCATGAACAGTTACGCGACCAAACATTTGTCCGCTGTCGCTTTTTCGGGGACCACACGTCTTCTGATGGCCGTCCTGATGGTATGCCTGTTGTTTGGATCGGCCGCCGCTCAGGATGTGGCCGTTGCTACGGCGACGGCAACTGTGCTCGGTACGATCTCGGTCAGCGCGACGGCTAATCTCGACTTTGGCCAGGTGTTGCAGGGCGTGGAGACATCGACTGCGAACAACAGCGCCGATGCCGCCATTTTCGACATCTCCGGCGAGGCCGACAAGGGTATGAACCTGGTGCTGATACTCCCCGAGTATTTGACCAAGACAGACGGGTCCTCGCGGATGGATATCATCTTTCGGGCTACGGATGCCTCGGTTGACACCACCGGGGCCAGCTCGCCAACAACCATGGCCGGCTCCAAGGGATGGCAGAACACGAACCCCTTCAGTCTGCCTGCGGGAGCAATTATCGGCAGTTCCGGGACGAGCATCTATCTGGGCGGTACCGTGCGCCCCTCGGCAAATCAGCCGGCGGGGACGTACGAGGGCGACGTAGTCCTGACGGTGGCGTACAACGGGAGTTGATTAAAACTTCCCATGAGCTTAGCGGCATTCTAAGCTGACGGTGGACATTGATGTCACTTACACGGAAGGAGTCCGTGACGATGCCGACGCGGCCTGGCACTGCATCTGTTCTCACTGTGATGGTGGTTGTGGCTGTCGTGATGACAGCGACGGTCTCTGTGCGTGCTCAGGGAACAACCAATGCTCAGGCGACGGCACGAGTGCTGACAGCGTTATCGGTGACAGCGAGCAATGATCTGGTTTTTGGCAACGTGCTTCAGGGGGTTCCCAAGAGGATCGGGACGAACGTCGACGATTCGACGGCGCAGTTCTCGATCACCGGTCAGGCGAGTGCGACGATATCAATGGTGCTGACCCTGCCGACGTATCTGAGCCGGACCGCCGGAGGGGAACAGATGATGTTGGTTTTCGAAAGCGATCAGGTAGTTGTAGATACAAACGCGACCTCGCCATCTACCGTGACGGCCGGAGATGGCTGGCTGGGGCAGAACCCGTATTCGCTTCCCTCAAACGCCGTTGTCGGCGCCGGTGGTCAGACGAATGTGTATCTGGGCGGCAAGGTGATTCCATCCCCGAACCAGATTCCGGGTACCTACGAGGCGAATATCATACTCAGCGTGGCGTACCTGGGTACTTGAGTACCACAGCGAGCGGCCCGCTGAGCAAATAATGGAGGATGTATCAGGGATGATCATCAAGACAGATTCTGAGCGCGCGAGGCGTTTCATAGCTGTGGGCGTGTTGAGCATGCTTGTGGTTCTGGCCTTTTCGCTGGAGTCAATGGCAGGAGTTCTGGTGGCGCCCACCTCGGCCATCATGACCGAGGGCAAACGCACAACTCGGCTGACAATCAAGAACCCGTCAACGGATCCGAAGGAAGTGGAGGTCCGGTTTGCCTACGGTCTGCCCGAATCCGACAGCCTGGGAAATGTCGATATCAAACTGATAGATTCGGCCGTGACTGACCCGCGTTCCTGCATGGATTGGCTGAAGGCCTTCCCGCGCAAGATCATTGTGCCTCCGAACGGCTCGCAGGTGATTCGGCTGGTGGCCAATCCGCCGGAGGATCTTCCGGAGGGTGAGTACTGGTGTCGATTGATTGTCCGGTCGTCCGAGGGGAGTATGAGCCCGCCGCCGGTTGCTGCTGCCGACGCCATAACGACACGATTGAATATGATCATGGAGACGGCCATCGTGGCCAAATACCGCAAAGGCGAATCTGTGGCTCGACTGGCGCTGCTGGATACAACGGCGTGGATAGATACGATTGCGGGTCGCGTCAGTGTATTGCTGGATATGGAAAGCCAGGGGAACGTGTCGTATGTTGGGGTTATCAACGGGCGGCTGCTGGATGCGCGCAATCGGGAGATTATGACGCAGAAGCTGGACATTGCGGTCTATCGCCAATTGAAGCGGCGACTCGACTTCCCGGTTTCCCTTGAGGGGTTCGAGGGTCCGTATCGGGCCGACATTCGGATCACAACGCGCGGGCGGACCGATATCCCTCCTGAGGATGTCATCGCGGGTAACGAGATATCGCTGACCACCATCATACCTGAGGACCGGCGGCGTTGAACTGAGCATAGTATGACGAGCGATTGTCGACGGGGATAGCATGTTTGCATCCGGGTATATAAAAGGTGCACTCTTCTTGCTGGTCGGGGCAGTGATCTGCCTGGGTCTGACCAGAGAGAGCCGGGCGCAGTCTGGTAGGGGTATTCAGGACCGGTGGGAGGAAATCCCGGTATCATTTGAGGTACGACGTCTGCTCAAAGAGGATATCTTCGTGCAGTGGGACGGGGACACGGTCTATGTCCCCCTGCTGAGGGTCTTCAGCCTGCTTGATCTGAAAGTGGAGGCAAACTTTGCCGACAGCTCGTTCCGGGGGTTTGTCATCAGCAGGGATAACTCATATCGCATTGATCTCCGGCAGCAAGAGGCGCGGACCTGGCTGAGAAGCGTGCCGCTTACATCGCAGGGTTACTACCTGAGCGGGTCCGATCTCTTCCTGCGCATTGATCTGTACGAACGGCTGTTTGACCTGCCCATGGAGTTCATCTTCAGCGCCCTGATGATCAATCTGCCGCTGAACACCGAGTTGCCCGCCTATCAGCGCATGCAGCGCGCCCTGGCCCGACGAGGACTGCGTGACGAGGAGGTGGCAGCGCGCAATGTCCGGCATCTGGCCCACAGCAGGGAATTCCTGCAGTTCGGAGCCGTTGACTGGATGGTCTCGGCCAATCCGGTCGGAAAGCAGGACCACTTCTACGGACTGAACCTGGGAGGTTTGGTGGCCGGGGGAGACCTGAGTATAGGGGCTAATGGCAGCACCGCATCAGGTATCGAAGAGGACCAGTTGACATACCTGTGGCACTACTACACCGATCGCTCGCCATACATCACTCAGGCAGAATTGGGACACATCTATGGACAGGGGCAGTTGGGACGCGGCCTGATCGGAGGGATGATCACCAATCGTCCTCAGACGCAGCGTGAGTTCTTCCAGACGATCACGCTGGAGGGGCACCTTGGTGAAGGGTGGGAGGTCGAGCTGTTCATTGACGGTAACCTGACCGATTACACATTTACCGACGGGAGTGGCCGATACCGTTTTGATGTAGATTTGGTCTATGGCGCATCGATGATCACGCTGAAGATGTATGGTCCCAATGGTGAGTACCGGACGGAGGAGCAGTATGTACGCATCCCGTACAATCTCATCCCGTCGGGGCAGATAGAGTATACTGTCGCGGGCGGTCAGAGCAGTGTGCCCGGATCCTATGACAGTTATGCCAATGCTGCCGCCTACTACGGCTTACACTCCCGTGTCACGGTGGGCCTTTCGACAGATGTGCCGTTGGCCACCGACAGCGCCATCGGAGCAGCGTATGCCCTGGAGGCGACGGCTCAACCGCTGCCGAATCTAACAGTGTTTTCATCGTACTCGCCCGACGTTGTCATGCAGGCCGATGCTGCCTACACGCAAGTGAGCAGTTTCAGTTTCTCGGCTGGGTATAGTCGCTATTTCGAGAATCCGCACCGGAATCAGAGTCGACGGGAGTATCAGATTCGGGCCTCGACGACCTTTCCTTTCCGACTGTTGGGCCGCCAGTGGGGTCTGCGCGGTAACGCCACCTTTGATCGTTTTCCGGATTTGCAGATGCTGCAGGTGAACTACGGCTTCAACGTTGGTCTTCCGAGGCTGTACATCAATTACCTTGGCCGTTTGCGGGTTCAGGAGTACCCGGACAGGTCGAGTACGAGTCTGACCAGCCAGATGTACCTGTTGACGCGTTTGCTGCCGTGGTTCAGCCCGCAGTTTCGAGCGACGTATGACCATGAAGTCAATGACTTCTCGGTGCTTGGTGTCACCTTTGCCAGGCGTATCTTTCGCACGGGGCAATTGAGTCTGGGGGTCGAGCACAATCGTCGGACCGGTTCCAACACGGTGCAGGTCAGTTTCAACATGTATGCGCCGTTCGCCAGTTTCAGCTCACGGGCGACCTACATCGACGCTCATCGTGAACTCGCTGTGAACCAGGTGCAGCGCGGCTCGGTTCGATGGGACCAGGCAGCCAGACGTTTGCGGCTCGATCGCCGCAACGGGGTCGGGTACGGTTCGGCTCTGTTGCGTCCGTACGTTGACGCCAATGCCAATAATCGACGGGATCCCTCGGAGCGTTTCGTGCCCAATGTTCGTGCCCGCATCAAGGGCGTCGGGGGGCGACCGACCGGCCGGGAGCGTCAGTTCTTCTATGACCGTTTGCGGCCGTATGATGACTATCTGCTGCGGATTGACCAGTACAGCATCGATGACCCATACCTGCGGCCCGTATATGACAATTACGCAGTTACTTTCAATCCCAACATGGTGACGGCGATTGATATTCCATTAGTGTACGCCGCGGAAGTGACTGGCAGGGTCCAACGGGAGGTTGACGGCACCCGCACGGGCACCGGCGGTGTGACGCTGATCGTCCGCGATGTAACGCGCGACCGGAGATCGGCAGAGATCACGACTTTCCGGTCAGGGGATTTCTACTATCTGGGGCTGATTCCAGGAGAGTATACGATTGAGGTTGACCCTCACCAGCTTAGTCAGCTTGGCTACAGCGCCGTACCGGAGGTACGCCGGCTGGAGGTGCTGCCGCAGGACGGCTCGAGCCAGATCGGCGGCATTGACTTCGTGCTGGTTCCGCGCCAATAGCCTGTGGCATGTCGGTCAGTGTCATCGCCTCGGGCCGCCTGTTTCTCGTTCCAGAAACTGACGCAGCCACTTGTGGACATCGTTACGCCTGACCTCTGAGCGGAGAACCTTCATGCGCCGGTTTTTTTCATCCGTATCCATGATGAATGCGGCGAAGATGGCATCGGCGGTCCGCTCGACGTCGTAGGGATTCACCATCAGCGCCCCCTGAGCTAATTGATCGGCGGCACCGGCAAATTCCGAGAGGATGAGAACACCGTTATTGTCGATGGACGCCGCGCAGTACTCCTTGGCGACAAGATTCATGCCGTCGCGAAGGGGAGTGATCAGGGCGATGTCGGAAGCCTTGTAGTAGCCAAGCAGTTGGTAGCGGTTGAGGTGGCGAAACATGTAGTGAATGGGAATCCAGCGATCGGTCGAAAAGCGGCCGTTGATTCGTCCGGCCAGTTGATCGAGGCGTTCTTTCAACCCCTGGTACTGTGGCACTGTGACGCGGCTCGGCACCACGATCTGCACCAGGGCCAGGCGGCCACGCAGTTCGGGGTACTTCTCCATGGCTCTCTCGAAGGCCAGAAACCGTTCGGGGATACCCTTGGTGTAGTCGAGTCGGTCGAGGCCCAGGACGAGTTTCTCGGATCGCAGGTTCTCGCGGAAATACCAGGCCGATTCAGCAACCTCGTGCGAACGAGCACCCTGATCGAACTCACTGAAGTCGATGCTGATGGGATAGATCCCGAGCTCAATGGTGCGATCGTTGTGCATGACAAACGAGTGGTTGCGTTTAGCGTGAACCCGTGCCCCCTCAATGAATATCCTGACACTCTGGATGAAATTGCGATAGTCATGGCGGGTCTGAAACCCGATGTGGTCATAGTCCAGCAGGGCGTACATGATTTCATCTCGCCACGGGAGACGGCGGATGAGGTCGCTGCTGGGGAAGGGGATATGCAGGAAGAAATCGATACTCTTCTTCACGCCCAGTTCCCGAAGGTAGCGACCTGCCAGCAGCAGTTGGTAGTCATGAACCCAGACATGGCTATTGTCTCTGATTGACTCAACGGTCATCTCAGCGAATCTTCGATTCACCGCGCAGTAGGTTTCCCACTGATCGGCATCGAACTCGCAATATCCCAACTGGTCGTGAAACAAGGGCCAGATAGTTTGGTTGGAGAAGCCTCGATAGTAGCGGGCGACCTCATCCTCGGTGACTGCAACCGGTCGCAGTTCAAAGCGTTCATCCCGTGAGTGCTCGCGGAGCAGATCCTCGGCAGGGGCCTCTTTCGGACAGCCGGGCCAGCCGATCCAGGTTCCGCCATTGCGGCGCATGACGGGTGCCATGGCCGTCACGAGACCCCCGGAGGAAGGGAAGACCTTCCATTGACCGTTTTCATCTTTGTCGACAGCTGCCGGCAGTCGATTCGATACAACCAGTATGTGTCCTGTGTCTCGGTCCAATTCTACCTCCATGTTGTTGGCCCCACTGAATGTGCCGCGCAGTTCCGTCATAGCCCGGCGATCTGCGCAGCCGCGTCTTGCCTGTAATTCCTCAGAGCCATCGTGCGACGAAGCTGAGCAGTTCCTGCGGCGGTCTGAGCCAGAGGTCGGCGAGAGTGGGACGCAGTTCGGCTCTCACCAGCACGCTAAGAGTGTGCTGGTCAGCATCTTGCAGGGCGGCGAAGGCGTCCTCGTCGGTCTGGTCATCCCCAAGATAGGCCATCACGCAGCCTGAAGGGCATTCTGCCATCAGGGCGCGGACGGCCTTGCCCTTGTTGATGTCCGCGACGCGTACTTCCAGTCCGCCGTCAAACTCGTGCAGTTCCAGGCCGTGATTCGAGAGAGTCTCCCGCCATCGGTCTTCAACCTTCCGGCGGAGATCTGAGGCGGCCTCGTTGTCGAGTCCGCGCCAGTGAAAGGCATACCCTGCCGGCTTCGGCTCGCGTCCTGATGCCGGGACGTTATCCTCTGCCCATGTTGCCACATCATCCAGCACGGCCCTGCTCCGATCGGAAAGTTCGGACGTTACTACCTGACCATTCGGCAGCCGCCGCTCGAAACCGTGCGAACCCCACAACTCGGGTGGGTTCTCCGTTGCCAACAATCGCATGAGGACACTGACGCTGCGCCCACTGATGATGACAACCCGAGTTGGCGATTGGTTCACAATCTCGTCCAGCAGGCGGCGTACTCCCGGATAGGGGACGGCCTGGTCGCGATCAGTTACGAAGGGCGCCAGGGTACCGTCGTAGTCGAGCATCAGAAGGCGATGATCGGTCGCTTTCAGAAGATCGAAGTAGGCGTCGATATTCAGATTCTCGTCTAAGACCTCCATCAGAGGCAATCTAACCAGCCATGAGATGGTTGGCAAGTCCCTGTCGGAGTCCAAACATGAGAGTCAGGTACTCTCGAAGGTGTCTCGTCAGGAGGAAATTCTGGGTGACGAACTCCCGGGCCGTTTGGCCCATGCGGCGCATCTGTGCGGGATGCCGGAGCAGGTCCCTGATCCGCAGGGCGGCTCCCTCGGGGGTATCGACAAGATAGCCGGTGTAGCCGTTATAGACCTGGAGGCGGATACCGCCGGTGTTGCCGCCGATTACTGGTTTGCTTTTCCACATGGCCTCGGTGACCGTCAGGCCGAATCCTTCCTGAAGCGACTTCTGAATAACGATAGCTGAGGCGCGTTGCAGAGCGTTGATAATCCGATGCGCATCGGGTGGCAGCAAAAGAACTGAAATGCGGGGGTTCTTTCGGGCGGCCTCCTTGACCTCCTCGAAGACAGCAGCGCCCTCGGGATCATCGGTCGCCCCGCCGCCGGCAAGAACCAACTGGGCATCGATAGATGAGTTGATCATGTTGAAGGCCTCAATCACGCCGAGTGGGTCCTTGAAGCGGTCGAAGCGCGAAATCTGGGTCAGGATTGGCAAGTCCGGCGAGAGGTTGAACCGGGTTAGCGTTTCGTCGATTTCGGACTGCGGCAATTCGATGTTTTTGTCCGACAGCGGGTCGATACTGGGAGCGAGAATGAACTGGGGATGATCGAGCCGCTGGGAGAAAGTCGGCATGGAGAAGATGGAAGCGTCGTAGTGCTGCACCTTGGACCGTAGGTACTGCCAGACGCGACGGTTGGGGTGGCTGGCATCGATATGGCAGCGCCAAATCCACTTGCCCTGTCGATGCGGGCACAATTCCAGCAACCCGGCCGGCTGGGGATCGTGAATGACGACGAAGTCAGCCTCTTCGAGGACCGGTCTCAGGCGTTTGGCGTTCTCGGCAACGGTCTGCTCATAGGTGTCGATCATGTGCTGAGTGAGGAAGACGGGGTTGCCCTGAAGGCCGTTGTGGAATGTTTTCGTGACATGGAAGTAGTCACCGTGGCCCTCGATCACTTCCCAGGAGGCATTAAGACCGAGATCGTTCATCAAGGGAATCATCCAGTGGAGAATCTCAGCCACGCCGCCGCCGAGTCTGGTGGAGTTGACGTGCACGACGCGAGCGCCGGACAGCCCGGCCGCGAGTTGCTTGAGCTGCGATATCACTACACTGCCGACAACCGGTTCATACGCTGCGAGCGACTTAGCTGTCATGGGCCACCTCGGGGATGTCTGCATGCTCGAGGGCGCTTGTCGCCTGATCCTTCAGTTGCGAGAGGGTCAGGTGGTAAAAATCGATGCCGGCCAGGGCAGCACGCATTGAGGCGGTATCTTCACCAAAGTCATGCAGCCAGACCGTGAAATCATCGCTGCCATCGGGCGTGCGGCGGCGCGCTTCGACAAAGTGGTAGTAGATAGAGCTGTAACTCATATTGGGTAACTGCGCCGGCAGGTCAGAGGGGGTAACTAAGTCGATGTCGGTATCAAAGACGACCGTTGCTGCCTGCATGAAGCGAAAGTCGCCGCCGAGCGCCCACTGGACAAAGGGGACCTCGCTGAGGCGTTCATCGAGAATGTCAATGACAAGCGCTCTGAGTTCATCGAAATTCGACAGGCTGTACGGGTTGATTATGCCCAGCCGCTCGGCCAAGACGCGGTCGTTCAGAGAATGGGCGGACCACACCGCGAAATCGTTGCGGAATTCCGGGTCGTCGAAAGTGGGACGGATAACCGTCTCACAGAAGTGATGGAACAGGGTTTCGGTCGGGCAGATGGCGATACGCTCCCGCAGTTCCCTCATGTTGGCAGCCGGTTCGACTCCCCCCATGCGCATAATCAGTGTGCAGTCTCGAACTTTGAACGGCATAGTGTTCATTTCGGTAAATCCTGTAATTCCTTTAGGTTACCCAAGGTTGTGCGTCCTTGTGTGGGATGCCGCTGAGTCTGTCTTCTGATGTTAACACGCCACCGCGCCGAAGGTTGCAGAAATCCTGCACCCGCCTTGGTAGATAGTGTCGCCCTTGAAGCTGGCGTGGCAAAAGAATAAAGCCACCGTGCGGAATCGAACCGCAGACCTACTGATTACGAATCAGTTGCTCTACCAGCTGAGCTACGGTGGCTTGATCAGTAGCGACACGTGGCCCCAAAAGTACACTTGGGCAGTCGGGCTGTCAAGCGCCTTGTGAGGCCTTGTGAGGCTCGTGTTATGAGGTCAGGATCGGTCGCAAACTGCTTATCCCACACCCGATTTGGGTTGAAATCGAGCCGGGAATCCACTATACTACAGGCAGTGTGAGTGAAAGTGCATCTCGCCCGCTGGCTTTGGCGACCGGGTCGCCGGACACAGCGGGTGCAGGAAACGCAAGAAAGGACTGTCCGATGCTTGTCGACCAGAAGCTCGAAGTTCACACCGATCTGTGGAAGATCGCAAAGCATGTCGTGTCCCTGGAGACCTCAATCATCCGTGAGATTCTCAAGATATCCTCTCAGCCGGGAGTCATTTCTTTTGCTGGCGGCCTGCCTGCGCCGGAGTTGTTTCCGCTGGAGGACCTCAAGAATGCCACGACAACGGTTCTGGACAAACACGGCGCCAAGGCAGTGCAATACTCGCTCTCGCGGGGGGTGCCGGAACTGCGGGAGTTGATCGCCCAGAGGGCTACCGAACGCGGCACCAGGACGGAAGTAGACAACATACTCGTTGTCTCCGGTGGTCAGCAGGGTCTGGAACTGGTGGCGCGGGCCTTCATTGAGCCGGGAGACTACATCATCTGTGAGAACCCGACCTATGTGGGCGCCATTCAGGCGTTCAACTATTACCGCGCGAAGTATGCCGCTGTTGACATGGACGATGAGGGTATGATCATCGATCAGGTCGAGGAGAAGATCAAGACCCATAAGCCGAAACTTATCTACACCGTCTCCAATTTCCAGAACCCGACGGGCATTACCATGTCATTGAAGCGGCGTCATGCCCTGGTTGATATGGCAATCAAGTACAACATTCCGATCATTGATGATAACCCATACAGCGACATCCGTTTCTCCGGCGAGCGGGTTCCGACGCTCAAGTCGTACGGTGGGGATGAGGTGATTGCGATACGGACTTTCTCCAAAGTGCTGACCCCGGGGCTTCGTACCGGTTGGATGAATGGTCCGAAAGACATTATGGTTCATTTCGAGAAGGTCAAGCAGTGCACCGACCTTCACACCAACACCCTGTGTCAGTACGTTATCCACGAGTATGTCAACTCCGGCAAGCTCGAGCCGCATGTAAGGAAGCTGTGTGCGGACTATGGTGCCAAGCGTGATACCATGATCAAGGCTATGCGGGAGCACTTCCCGGACGGCGTTACCTGGACAGAACCCGAGGGTGGTTTGTTCCTGTGGGTTGAGTTGCCCATGAGCGTTTCGGCCAAAGAGCTGTTGCCGAAGGCCGTGGAAAAGAAGGTTGCCTATGTGTACGGTTCGCCATTCTTTCCCAATGGTGGCGGAGAAAACACGATGCGCCTGAACTTCTCGAACGCCACTCACGAAGGCATTGAGCAGGGGATCGAGCGACTGGGCAAGCTCCTCAAAGAGAGCGTATAGTCGATTGTTTTACTGCGTGAATATTGCCCGCCAACCCGCGTCTGATTGTGCCGGTTGGCGGGCCTTTTTTGTTGCCCAGGCTTGTTGTGCAGACCATACTTGTCGGCATGCTCATTCCGTTTGCCAAGTATCACGCTCTCGGGAACGATTTCCTTGTTGTCGAGATGAACGCCGTGGAGTCGCTGCCGGAGTTGTCGGCGGTTGCCCTGCACCTGTGTGAGAGAAGCACCGGGGTGGGTGCCGACGGCATCCTGTTCGTTACCGAACAAAGCGATAGCCTTGATGTGGAGCTTTACAACGCCGATGGCTCCTGGGCAGAAAAATCCGGCAACGGTCTGCGGATTATTGGCGTACACTGGCACTTGAAGGACAGAAGCGTACGGCGGTTTTCCGTACATATGAACAAGGTCGCCAGCGTGGTCGAGATTCTTTCCGGCAAGGAGCACGAGTTTGATGTACGGGCATCGCTGGGCCAGCCGACTTTTGTGGCCGCGGACGTGCCAGTCACAACGGATTTGTTCTACTGGATCAATGAGCCACTGGCGATCGGCGGCGTGGAGCTGCCGATCACGTGCCTTGCGGTGGGTAATCCGCATGTTGTGCTCTTTGTCGACAGCTTCGATCTCGACTGGCCGCAGATCGGGGCGGATATTGAGAGCCACGAGGCATTCCCAAACGGGACAAATGTCGAATTCGTACGGGTTGTCGAACGCAATTTGATCGAGGTCGCCGACTGGGAGCGGGGAGTAGGCGTGACGACGTCGTCCGGTACCGGAGCCGCGGCGGCCGTGTGTGCCTCCGTGATGAACGGTTTTGTCGACCGCAGTTGTGATGTTCAGTTTGAGGTCGGCGTAATGCACATCGATTGGTCAGAGACAACCAATGAAATCCTGCTGTCCGGTCCCGTGGTAGCGGTGGCCACGGGTCAGGCGTTCATACCATGCTGAGTTTCAACGAAGTCAAAGCCCTTGCGCACAAGGGGAACGTGATTCCGCTTCATGTGCGCGTGGCAGCCGATCTTGACACCCCCGTCTCGGCTTATCTGAAGCTGGCACATCGGCGGCCACACTCGTTCCTGCTGGAGTCGATTGAGGGAGGGGAGAAGCTGGCACGCTACTCGTTTGTCGGCTTTGACCCGTTTCTTCTGGTTAGGAGCACTGGCGACGGAGTCATGCTGCAACACGGCCGGACACAACGGAGGCTTGATGCCGACCCTTTGCTGTTCATGGCCGAGCTGTTCCGTCAGTACCGGCCGGTGCACGTAGCCGGGTTGCCTCGATTCACGGGTGGTGCGGTAGGCTATCTGGCGTACGACGCCATTCGATGGTTGGAAGACATTCCGGATACCAACCCGGAAGAAGTCGGTCTTCCGCTGATGCAGTTCGGTCTGTACAAGTCCGTTGTCGCTTTTGATCACCTGCGGCAGGAGATCGTTGTCATTAGTAACATAATGCACGAGCCGGGCACCTCGGGGTTGCGCGCGAAGTATGCTGAAGCACGAACCACTGCAGAGCAGCTTGCCAGTCGGCTTGAACGCGGGCTGCGCCCCACACAAAGAACATCAACACGCGCAGGAACCATCCGATCACGGTATCAGCAGAAGCAGTTTGAACAGATGGTGCGCAAGGCAAAGCGGTATATCAAGGAAGGTGACATTTTTCAGGTAGTGCTTTCGCAGCGGTGGTCGGTTGAGTCATCGATTTCGGATCTGCAGGTGTATCGCCGTCTGCGCCGCATTAATCCGTCACCCTACATGTTCCTGCTCAGGTCGGGCAGCGATGCCCTGATTGGCGCCTCGCCGGAAATGCTGGTACGTATTGAGCAGGGCGAGATAGAAACGCGTCCGATTGCCGGCACTCGTCCGCGTGGCAAGAACGAGGCCGAGGACCAGAAACTCGCCATGGAGCTGTTGGCCGATCCAAAGGAGCTTGCCGAGCATACGATGCTGCTTGATCTGGGACGTAATGATCTCGGGCGGGTGAGTCGGCCGGGCAGCGTTCATGTCAGGGACAGGATGACTATCGAGAAGTACTCACACGTGCTCCATATAGTTAGCTCGGTGGCCGGCAGACTCCAGCGTGGTATCTCGCCTATGGAGGGGCTGCTGGCCTGTTTCCCGGCCGGGACGGTTTCGGGGGCGCCGAAGATTCGGGCCATGGAGATAATTGACGAGCTGGAAGGCCACCGCCGAGGGCCGTATGCCGGGGCCGTAGCCTATTTGGATTTCTGGGGCAATCTCGATTCCTGCATCTCGATTCGGACGATCGTCAAGCGCGGTACAACCTATCATGTGCAGGCCGGAGCGGGGATTGTGGCTGATTCCAGACCTCGATCCGAGTTCCTGGAGACTCGTGCCAAAGCGTCAGCGCTGATCGAGGCCGTTACACACGAAGACTGAATGGGGAACGCCGGTGTTGTTGCTGCTGGACAATTACGATTCCTTCACGTTCAACCTGTTTCAGTATCTCTCGGAGCTGGGGGCGCAGGTGAAAGTGTTTCGTAACGATGAGATCACTATCGAGGCGGTGCGTCGCCTTGAGCCTGAAGGGATTGTGCTCTCGCCCGGTCCCGGCCGGCCGGAAAACGCAGGCATCATGAATGACCTGATCTGCGCCATGGCCGGCAAAATCCCCATGCTGGGAGTGTGCCTCGGTCATCAGGCAATGGCACAAGTGTATGGCGGCGTAATCGGTTACGCGCCGACGCTGATGCACGGGAAGACGTCAGAAATCTACCATTCGGGATCACCGCTCTTTGCCGGGGTTCCCTCGCCGTTTACAGCCACTCGATACCATTCGCTGGTGGTTGAGCCGGAAACGCTTCCGATCCGGTTCAAACGGATCGCGTGGACATCCGATGAAGTTCTTATGGGAATCGAAGATGCTCCGAATCGATTATGGGGAGTGCAGTTTCACCCGGAATCTATTCTGACCATCGATGGCAAGACCATGCTTGGGAACTTTCTGGAGATGTGCCGATGATCAGTGATCTGTTGAACAAGGTGTTTGCTCGCGGACATCTGACTATGGAGCAGGCCGCGGCAGCGATGGATGAGATCATGGAGGGGCGATGGACCCCGGCGCAGATAGCGGGGTTGATAATCGCGCTGAAGCAGAAGGGGGAAACGCCGGATGAGGTGGCGGGATTTGTGCAGTCGATGCGCCGGCACTCGGTGCGTATCAACCTGACCGAGGCCGCGGCCGTCGATTGCTGCGGTACCGGCGGCGACGGATCTCACAGCTTCAATATATCGACTGCAGCCGGTTTTGTTGCCGCTGCCGCCGGGGCTACGGTGGCCAAGCACGGCAATCGGTCGGTCAGTTCTCAGTGCGGATCAGCCGACCTGCTTGAGGCACTGGGGGGCAAGATCGATGCTGAGCCGGACCACGTTGAGCGACACATTGCCGAGACAGGCTTCGGTTTCATGTTTGCACCGCGGTTTCATCCGGCCATGAAGCACGCCGCCGGGCCGCGCCGCGAACTGGGGGTCAGGACGGTATTCAATCTGCTGGGTCCCATGACGAATCCGGCCGGCGTCCGGCGACAGGTGGTGGGGGTGTATGACAAGACGGTCATGCGGCTGATGGCTGAGGTGCTGGTACTGACGGGGTCCGAGCATGTGTTGGTCGTGCATTCTCATGATGGCCTCGACGAGTTCTCTGTGTGTGCGCCCAGTGACTATATTGAGGTGCGCGATGGGCGGATTGTCGCGGCAGCGGTGTCGCCCGCTGATGCTGGTCTCACACAACACCCGGCGGAGTCTCTGATTGGCGGCGACTCCGATACAAACGTCAGGATTCTATACAGCATTCTCGATGGCGGTCGGGGCGCGTACCGCGACGCTGTGGCCTTCAACGCCGGGGCCGTGCTGTATGTTGCCGGAGTTGCCCCGAGTCTTGCTGAGGGGGTGAAGCAGGCGCTGGAGGTCATGACCAACGGTGGTGCAGCCGCGAAACTGAGTCAGTGGATTGCGCGTTCACATAGTTAATGGACATCCGGGTTTGGGAGAACGAAACGGAAAGCTGTCAACAGACAATACCGGAGCGCCTGATTGGTGGTATCAGGCATTACATCAGTGATATTCGCCGCTTCTCGCGAAATGTTCGATTGTATCTGATCGGCTCCGCGCTCATGGGTCTGAATTTTCAGGTCTTTCTGGTTCTCTTCAATCTGTACCTTCGCGAGCTGGGCTACCCCGAGGGAGACATCGGGCACATTATCTCGGCCCGGGCAGTCGGCATGACACTCATTGCCATACCGGCGGCGATACTCCTTGGGCGCCTTCGCCTGAAACCATTCCTGATGGTTAGTTGCATATCGCTGGCTATCTTCAGCTACGTCATGGTAACCTATCCGGTATTTCAGCTAATGGCTCTGTTCGCCATCCTGTCAGGCATGTCGTTTGCCATTTTCCGGGTAGCCAGCGGGCCGTTCTTTATGCGCAATTCCACGAGGGTCGAGAGGACGCACGTGTTCTCTTTCTCCTTTGGTACCATGCTGCTGGCCGGGATGATCGGTTCTGTGGCTTCCGGGGAGCTGGCCGCTGCCATCGGCGCACACTATGACGATATCATTATTGGCTATCGCTATGCCCTGTACATTGGTATCGTGATCGCCCTGCTGGCGCTGGCGCCGTTCGCCATGATCTCCGCCGCTGACCCCGCGCGGGACGAGAATCGCATTCGACTGAGCCGGTCGCAACTGCGACGCCGAGGAAAGTTCTACTTCAAGATCATGCTGGCCAACCTGATAATCGGTTCCGGTGCCGGCCTGATCATTCCCTTTCTCACGCTGTACTTCCGCGACCGGTTTGGCCTGCCACCGGACACAATCGGCATGTACTACGCCCTTGTGCACTTCGCCATGCTGGCCGGGACTCTCGCCGGTCCCGTACTCGCGAGATGATTTGGGTTGGTGCGAACGGTCGTCATAACGCAGTTGGCTTCCATTCCATTCATGCTGATACTTTCATACAGCTACATCCTTCCTCTGGCGATAGCGGCATTCGTGATTCGTGGCGGTCTGATGAATCTCGGTGTCCCGATTACCAATAACCTTGGCATGGAACTGTCCGAGCCGAACGAGCAGGGATTGACCAACGCCTTACTCATGATTGCCTGGACAGGGTCCTGGATGTTCTCGGCGGTAATCGGCGGCCATCTGATTGAGGCTTATGGCTACACGGTGGCCATGAACATCACGGTCACATTATACGTGATTTCCTCGATTGTCTTCTATAGCTTCTTCAGGAATGCCGAGGTTCGCTCTGAGAAAGAGCATGGCTGGGTCATTGTACGGGAAAACGCAGTATGAACGATATCCTGACGAAGATAGCGTTGAATAAGCGGATTGAGGTCGAGAACCTGAAGATCGAGCGGCCGCTCGATCGGATTCGTGTCGAACCGCAACCGGAGGCGGAGTTTGCGTTCCGTCGCGCTCTGTCGAAGCCGGGGATCAACATTATCGCAGAGTTGAAAAAGGGGTCACCCTCGCGCGGCGTTCTCAGGGAGGATTTCGATGTTCCGTTGCTGGCCCGTCAGTATCGCGAAGGCGGAGCGGCGGCGTTGTCGGTGCTGACCGACCGCCGGTACTTCTTCGGCCGACCGGAGTATCTGGCCGAAGCAGGCCGGGCCGCTCGTCTGCCGGTGCTGTGCAAGGAGTTCATTATTGATCGCTGGCAACTGCACTTCGCCCGTACTATGCAAGCTGATGCGGTCCTTCTGATAGCTGCGTTGTTGTCGCAGCCGGTTTTGGCTGACTTCATTGCAGAAGCCGAGTCGATCGGGCTGGACTGTCTGGTTGAGGTCCACTCCGAGAATGAGGTTATCGCTGCTATTGATGCCGGTGCCCGGATGATCGGCGTCAACAACCGCAACCTCAAGACGTTCGAGGTTTCGCTGACCACCAGCGAGCGGTTGGCCGGACTGATCCCCGGTGGTTGCATCAAGGTAGCCGAGTCTGGTATCTTCTCGCATGATGACATCTTCCGCCTTCAGAGACACGGGTACAACTGCTTCCTCATTGGTGAATCACTCGTAACCAGCGACGATCCGGTAGCTCTGCTGCGGAGCTTACGGGGGGTGTGATGCCGAGCTTCAAAGTGAAAGTCTGTGGCATTACGCGAACAGAGGACGCCTTAAAAGCGGTCGAGCTGGGTGCAAACCTGATTGGCTTGATATTTTATCGGCCGTCGCCGAGGTATGTAAGCCCTGAGCAGGCACAACGGATCAGTGAGGCACTGGGTCGAGAAACTAATCGAGTCGGCGTGTTTGTCAATGAGAAGCCAGATCGCATGATCAAGGTTGCCCGTCAGGTCGGCCTTCATGTGCTGCAGGTCCATGGTGAGCTTGCTGAGGAAGATATCACAACGATCCATCGAGCCGGATTGCGAGTCATTCAACCCTTCCATGTGAAGGATACTGCCGATTATAAGCGTGTGCTCGACTCGAAGGCCGATTACGTCATGCTGGACAACGCCACGCGTGAACTGCCGGGAGGCACCGGCACTTCCTTCGATTGGTCACTGAAACCACCACGACTGATTCCGAACCTGGTGCTGGCCGGTGGTATCAACGAGTCGAATATCCTAAAGGGCGTTCGCGTGTTTCAGCCATTGATCGTTGACGTCAACTCCGGGGTGGAAACATCGCCCGGGGTGAAATCTGAGCAGAAGATGGAGCGCCTTTTTGAGGTCTGCAGAAGGATATGGTGTGAAACGAAGAGTCAGTAAACATCGCCCGGGGCCGGACCGTCGGGGGCGGTTCGGTGACTACGGAGGTCGCTATGTACCGGAAACCGTCATGGCAGCGCTTCAGGAGCTGGAGCAGGGCTATCGCCGGTTGCGACGCGACCGATCCTTCCGAACGGAAGTCGACAGGACCTTGAAAGACTTTGTTGGTCGCCCAACGCCGCTGTATTTCGCTGAGCGCTTCAGCCGATTCGTAAAGGGTCCGAATGTCTGGTTCAAGCGCGAGGACCTGACCCACACCGGTGCGCACAAAATCAACAATACAGTGGGGCAGATTCTGTTGGCGTGGCATATGGGAAAGCCGCGGATTATCGCGGAGACGGGCGCGGGTCAGCACGGTCTGGCGACCGCCACCGTGTGTGCCCGATTCGGCCTGCCGTGCATCATCTATATGGGGGCCGAGGATGTACAGCGGCAGTCCCCGAACGTGCAGAAGATGAAGCTGCTGGGCGCCGAGGTGCGTGAAGTGACCAGCGGCTCGGCCACGCTCAAGGATGCCACCAGCGAGGCCTTGCGCGACTGGGTTACGAATGTGCGCGACACATTCTACATTATCGGGTCAGTGGTGGGGCCACATCCGTACCCTATGATTGTACGCGACTTCCAGACCGTCATCGGCCGCGAGACACGTCGCCAGGCGAGACGGGCGTTCGGCGGGCTGCCGAGAGCGCTGGTGGCGTGTATCGGTGGTGGTTCCAACGCTCTTGGGTTGTTTCACCCGTTTGTCGATGACACTGAAGTGGCGATGTATGGAATCGAGGCCGGTGGCAAGGGCGTCACAAGCGGCCTTCATGCAGCCACGCTCTCGAGGGGGAAACCCGGGGTGCTGCATGGTTCCTACAGCTATCTCATATATGACCGCGATGGCCAGATCATACTTCCTCATTCCGTGTCGGCCGGACTGGATTACCCCGGGGTTGGTCCGGAGCATTCCTTCCTGAAGGACAGCGGCCGGGTGCGGTATTTCGCTGCCACCGACAAGCAGGCCGTCAGTGCTTTCGAGCTCGTAACACGCCTGGAGGGCATTATTCCGGCAATGGAGACAGCTCATGCCCTGGCGTGGCTGATGCGGAACGGCAGCCGCTTCAGAAGGTCCGACAATGTGGTCGTGTGTTTCTCCGGACGGGGAGACAAGGACATGCCGATTTATGATCGCTGGCACCAGGAGCGGTCATGAATCGGATCGCACGCGCGCTAACCGGTCTGAACGATCGCAAACTGCTGGTGCCGTTCTTCACGGGCGGCTTCCCGACCCTGCGGCAGTCTATGCGCTATGTCGAGATAGCCGCCTCGGCCGGGGCCGATATGATCGAAATCGGGATCCCATTTTCGGATCCGATGGCCGATGGTCCGCAGATTCAGTATTCCTCGAAGGTTGCACTTGAGACGGGGACTGCGCTGGCGCACATCCTGGGTGCCGTAGCCTCACTCCGCAAACGTCTGGACACACCGCTGCTGTTGATGGGGTACTATAACCCGGTCCTGGCCTTTGGTGAGGAGCGCTTCATGCGGAAGGCATCTGGTGCCGGGGTCGATGGGTTGATAGTGCCTGATATCCCGGTTGACGAGGCACGACGGTTCAGGATGCATGCGGAGGCAGAGGGCCTGTCGGCCGTCTTTCTGGTGGCTCCGACCACGTCCGACGAGCGGATTAAACTAATTGACAACAGCTCCAGCCATTTCGTATATGCCGTAACTGTGGCCGGGGTCACGGGAGCGCGTCGTGGCTTCGGTACGGATACCTTTGACTATCTGTCCCGCCTCAAGGTGCAATTGCGCAAACCCTTTGTGGCGGGCTTTGGTGTGTCATCGCCGGAATCGGCCCGCCGACTGGTCCGCTATGCCAACGGTGTGGTGGTAGGTTCGGCGCTGGTACACACCATCCGGGATGCACGCACCGTGAGAGCGTCCGAGAAGGCTGTCGATGCTTTTCTGCGGAGCCTGCGACGCACGCTATAGTCAGGACTCGAGAGGTGCAGATTGCTTTGCCGATGAGATACAGGGATACATATCAGGAGCAGTTCGCCCAGGCAGCACAGGAAGCGATTCGCGAAGCATTCCCGGCCGCAGAGAAAGCCCCCGAGGCCGGCGAAATCTACGACCAGCTCGGTCTGCCCAAGGATCCGAAACTGGGGCGCTTTTGCCTTCCCGTGTTCAGGTTTGCCAAGGCGTTCAAGACTGCCCCGCCGGCAATTGCCGAGAGGCTCTGCACTGCCATGAACGCCATCCTTGGTTCTCGGGAGTCGGACATTCGCTGCGAGGCGGTGGGCGGGTTTGTCAATGCCCGAATCAACCCGGTGAGTATGACACGCAGTACTCTTCTCCAGATACGGAAACTCGGGAGACGCTTCGGTCAGAGCGATCAGGGGCGTGAGGAAACGACGCTGGTGGAGTACAGCTCCTGCAACATTGCCAAGCCGTTCGGGATTGGACACCTGCGCACGACGATTATCGGCAACTCCCTGCGGCTGATCTTCCAGAAGCTGGGTCATACGGTGGTTGGTATCAACTACCTTGGCGACTGGGGTACTCAGTTTGGCAAGTTGATTGTGGCATATCGCCTTTGGGGTGAGGGGCTGGACCTGTCTGAAGGGGCGGTGGAGAAGCTCTACGGGCTGTATGTTCGTTTCCACAAAGAGGCCGAAGATGATCCGAGACTGGATGAGCAGGCTCGTGAGGCTTTCAAACGGCTTGAGGACGGTGCCCCGGAGGAGCAAGAATTGTGGGGGCGGTTCAGAACGCTGTCGCTTAAGGAGTTTGAGCGCATCTATGCTCTGCTTGGAGTCGAGTTCGACTGGATTACCGGAGAGGCATTTCTCAATGACAAGATGGCATCGGTAATCGAGCGTTTCCGTCGAGCCGGATTGACCTCTGTTTCGCAGGGAGCCGAGGTGGTGGATCTTCACGATGACCAGCTCCCCCCATTGCTGCTTCGCAAAGCAGACGGGGCCACCCTGTATGCTACCCGTGATTTGGCCGGATTGTTGTATCGCTGGGAGAAGTGGCGCTTCACGCTGATGCTGTATGTGGTGGCAACGGCGCAGTCGGATCACTTCCGGCAGGTCTTCAAGGCTATCGAGTTGCTGGAGAAGGCCGAAGGTGTGCCGGAGCACGATCGCGCCGCCGCTCGGGTCGTTCATGTGGATTTCGGCTGGGTGAAGTTTATGGATGCTGAATCCGGTGCGGCTACGATGATGTCCACCCGCAAGGGGAATATCGTCTTTCTCGAGGACGTGATTGTCAAGGCCCGGGAACTGGCCCACGAGAGGATCGTGCAGCGCAATCCTGAGACAGAGGCCCTTGATCGCGTGGCGCATATGATCGGGGTCGGAGCGATTGTCTTCTCCCAGTTCATGGCGAAACGCCAGAAGGATATCAGTTTCGACTGGGACCAGGTGCTGAGTTTCGAGGGCGAGACAGGACCGTACCTGCAATACACACATGCCCGTCTGTGTTCGCTGCTCAGGCACTACGGCGGTCCGGTGCCGGAAGCATTTGATCCGGAGCTGCTTGCTGCCGAAGAGGAACAGCGGGTGGTCGAAGCGCTGTATGATTTCCCGCGAGCGATTCATGACGCCGCCGGCAACTACGATCCGTATTACATCGGCACCTGTTTGCTGAAACTGGCGGCAGCATTCAACCGGGTGTACCAGCGCAAGGATGCACAGGGTCGAACGGACAGGATCATAGCAGAGGACCATGCAGAACGCACGTGCGCGCGTATAGTATTGGTTGACGCGGTCCGGACGGTAATCGGAGAGGGTTTGCGCCTTCTGGGGATTCCGGCGCCGGAACAGATATAGTACACACAGCCGCCGCACGGGTGCAGTCACCATGCGGACGCAGACAGGAAGAGCGAAGTATGCTGATTGTGATGGAGTCCACGGCCACCCCCGAACAGGTGCAACGGGTATGTCGTGAGATTGAATCAATGGGGTTGACGGCGCACCCGATTCCCGGCGCACAGCGTACGGCGATCGGCGTCACCGGCAACAAGTCGCAGGTGGATGCCGACAAGATATATGCTCAGGTCGGGGTCAGGGAGATCATTCATGTTACGGCTCCCTATAAGCTGGTCAGCCGCGAGTTCTATCCTGACGATACAATTGTGGATGTTGGTGGAGTCAGGATTGGCGGCGATGAGCTGGTGATCATGGCGGGACCGTGTTCGGTGGAAAGCCGCGAGCAGTGCTTCACAGTCGCTGACGTAGTTTCTCGCGCCGGCGCCCGCATCTTCCGCGGCGGGGCCTTCAAACCACGCACATCGCCGTACAGCTTCCAGGGGCTTCGCGAGGACGGACTGAAGATTCTTGCCGAGGTGCGCGAGAAGTTTGGTCTGAAGATCGTCACCGAGGCTATTGATACCGAGACTCTGGACACAGTCGCCGAGTATGCGGACATCATCCAGATAGGTGCCCGCAACATGCAGAACTTCTCTCTGCTGAAAAAGGCGGGTCGCACACTGAAGCCGGTGCTGCTCAAGCGGGGATTGTCGGCGACACTGGACGAGTTTCTAATGGCCGCCGAATACGTGATGTCCGAAGGAAACCGCAATGTCATTCTGTGCGAACGGGGAGTGCGCACTTTTGCCGATCACACGCGGAACACACTGGACCTGTCAGCGGTACCATTCGTGAAGCGCACGAGCCATCTGCCGATCATTGCCGATCCCAGCCACGGTACGGGGAAGCGTCACAAGGTGATGCCCCTGTCGCGCGCATCGGTTGCGGTGGGGGCCGATGGCATTATCGTTGAGGTCCACCATGACCCCGGCAATGCTCTTTCGGATGGTCCGCAGGCCTTGACTCCCGACATGTTCCGCCAGCTCATGGAGCAGATCCGCAAGATTGCCCCCGCAGTAGACAGGGTATGTCCCTAATGCGTACGATCTCTCCGGCACGAAAGATTGATGGTACCATATCTGTGCCCGGCGACAAGTCGATTGCTCATCGCGCGGTTCTGTTGTCCCTGCTGTCGGAGGGTCCGATTTCTGTCGTCAACTTCCCTGAAAGCGCTGACTGCCAGACATCTCTGAACATCGTCAGGCAGCTTGGTGTCGAGGTTGAGACAATCGGTGACCGAATGGTTCTTCGTCCACCTGAAGAGCTGACTACCGGATCGGATGTAGTGCTTGACTGCGGCAACTCCGGAACGACCGCACGGCTGCTGGCCGGTATCATTGCCGGTTCTGAGGCCGAGGTGACGCTTTCGGGGGATGAGTCGTTGCAACGTCGCCCCATGAAGCGCATAATCGATCCCCTGTCACAGATGGGGGCGGAGGTGTTCTCGGAGAACTACCGCCTGCCGATGCGTATTCGCGGGGCAAGACTGCTGCCGTTTGAGTACAGGCTTCCGGTAGCCTCAGCGCAGGTGAAGTCCTGCCTGCTGCTTGCCGGGCTGGCGTCGGGCTGCACCACTGTCATTCGCGAGGACCAGCTCACTCGCGATCATACTGAGTTGATGCTCCAGGAACTGGGTGAGGGCATCGAGGTAAGGTATGTCAAGCCTGTCCTTGTTGAAGACCCGATTGATCCTCGCAAGCGGCGCACGGAGATGCCGGAGCCGTTCAAAAAGGAAATTACGTTATCGGGGCAGGCCCGGCTACATGGCGGTCTGGTTGACATTCCCGGCGATGTGTCATCCGCAGCGTTTTTCTTTGCGGCTGCGGCTATATCGGGTGGAACGGTCACTGTGGAGCGTTGCGGGCTGAACCCGACCCGGACCGGCTTCGTCGAGCATCTCAAGGCCTGCGGCTGCCGGGTCACTGTGGAAGAAAGGAAAACTGTCTCCGGCGAGGTTCGGGGGACGGTCACAGTTACCGGCGGACAACTCAAGCCCCGCAAGATACACGGCGAAACGACCGTTGGGCTGATCGACGAGATTCCGATTGTCAGCGTCGTTGCAGCATACACACCGGGTACGACCATCATTCGGGATGCCGCCGAGCTTAAGGTCAAGGAGTCCGATCGGCTGACTGCGATCGCTCAGAATCTGGACCGTATGGGCATTAAGTGCGGAGTTCTGGATGATGGCCTGGCTATTGAAGGAAAGAGCGAGGTGTCCGGTGCGGATGTTCGTTCATTCGGCGATCACCGGATTGCCATGGCGTTTGCGGTCGCTGCTCTGGGTGCCGTTGGCCCTTCGACCATCGACGATGACCGGATTGTCGACATCTCGTGCCCGGGGTTCTTTGAGTTGCTCGACAGGATACACGGAGAATGAGCAGCATCCGGCTGGGCCTGATCGGCCACAACATTTCCTGGTCCAAATCAACTGACATCTTCGAAGCCATGTTTCGCCGGGCGAGCGTAGATGGGTCATTTGAGCTGTTCGACTTCCCGCCGTCTCAGCTTGCCGAGTGGCTCAAGACGGTGGCACCGCAACTCAGAGGATTCGCCGCCACGATCCCGCACAAACAGCGGCTGATGCGGCACCTTGATGACATCGATTTCCGGGCCCGCAGCATTGGTGCCGTGAACTCGGTGGCGGTCGAGGCAACCCGACTGTGCGGGTACAACACCGACTACGACGGTGTGGTTAGCTCCCTGCGTCCGTACGAGGAGCAGATCGCCGGAAAGGGAGCTCTCATCCTGGGCGCCGGTGGCGCAGCACGAGCAGTGTTGCACAGTCTGGTGCGCGAGTTCGCCCTCCCGCGGTTTGTCGTTGCGGCTCGAACCGTGCAGACTGCTGAGATGTTTCGAACAGAGCATGAGCGCAAGCTGGGCGGTGTCGAGATCGAAATCGGGACCATTGATGAACCGCATTGGAGCGTGAGTGATATCGGACTGATAGTGAATTGCACGCCACTGTCGGGGCATAATCATCCTCACGAGCTTCCGCCGGTTGCGTTCGAGGACTGCCGCACAGCAGTCTATTTTGACCTGAACTACAATCGTCACAATCAGGCGGTTGCCGTAGCCCGTGAGGCGGGTCTTGTCGCCTTTGACGGGGCGCTTATGCTGGTGACGCAGGCGGTTGCCTCGTTCAGACTCTGGACTGGATTGGAGGCTGATGCCCAGGAGATCATGCGGGATGTATTCGACAGTGAGCAGCCATGAGAACTGATGAAGCTCGAAAAGGACACCCGGGCAACATCTTCCTGCTGGGCTTTTCGGGGTGCGGCAAGTCGACGATCGGACCGCTTCTGGCTGAGAGGCTCCAACGTCGGTTTGTCGACTCGGATGCCGAGATAGAGCGTCGAGCAGGACGCCCTGTCGGCGCTATATTCGAGGATAGGGGAGAGGCGGCCTTTCGGAAGCTGGAAACGGAGGTTCTCCGGGAGCTGACAGCCGAATCGTGTGACATGGTGGTAGCATTGGGCGGCGGGGCTGTCACAGTGCCCTGTAATCGTCGAATGATCAACAGAAGCGGAGTCAGCATCTACCTGAGCTGCAGTGTGCGCGAGCTTGAACGGCGGCTGCGGGGGACCACTGATCGGCCACTTCTGGCGATCAGCAACAGGCAGGCTTGCAGTTCGTTGCGGAGGATCCGACAGGAGAGAATAGCGTACCTGTTATCGAAACGTCGCCACCTCTACCGTGCGTCAGATTTCACGGTCGCGACAACCAACCGCTCTCCCCGGGAGACTGTCGACGAGATCATAGTCAAACTCAGGAGGAAAGATGCCGACCATTAGAGTCGATTTACCGGAACGGGGCTATGATGTCGTGGTGGGTACCGGCTCACTTCAACGTTTTGACAGGTATCTGCACAGATTGGCCGATCAGGGCAGGCTGTTTGTCGTGTTCGATGCCCGGGTGTATGCGCTGCATGGACGCCGACTCATGGACCATTGGGGTTCGTTCCACCCGGTGGAACTGACGATTCCGGTGTCGGAGAAGCGCAAGACGCTCAGGGAAGTGGAAGCCATTATTGGTTTTCTGCTTGAGCATGAAGTGAACCGAAAGGATGCCGTCCTTGCAGTTGGTGGTGGCGTTCTGTCGGATATGGTTGGGTTCGCGGCAGCGTCAGTATTGCGTGGCGTGCGGTGGGGAATTGTCAGCACAACTCTGCTGGGCATGGTCGATGCTGCCATTGGCGGCAAGACCGGTGTCAACCACTTGAGGGGCAAGAACCTCATCGGGGCGTTCTGGCAGCCGCGGGCGGTCCTGTGTGATCTGGATTTCCTGTCAACCCTTTCTGAACGCGAGTTGGTGGCGGGATTGGGGGAGATAATCAAGTATGCCGGTCTGATGGGCGGGGAGACCTTCGCAACGCTTGCCCGTCTGCTTGATATGGGAGATCTTCTTTCTGGGTGCCGCCTGACCAGGCTGGTAGCTGAGGCGGTGCAGTTCAAGGCGGACATCGTTGCCAGCGATGAGCGCGAGGGAGGGCTTCGCATGATCCTGAACTACGGACACACATTCGGACATGCGATCGAGGCCGTGACCGGCTACCGCCGGTTGAGGCACGGCGAGGCCGTGATGCTGGGAATGCTGGCGGCTAACGAGATGGGTTGTCTGCTGATGCCAGCATGGCGAGCGGGCCTGGAGCCGCACAGCGCTCTGATACGGCAGATTTTGCCAATGGTGCCCAAAACCCGGCTTGATTCGCGCCAATTGGTGGATGCTATGGCTCTGGACAAGAAACGAGACCTTCGGGTCGGCAGATTTGTCTTGATCCGGGCACTCGGAGAACCGATAATAGTGGACAGCCCCCCGGATGAGGTGATCATCGAGGCATGTGAAAGAATGATAGCAACTTATCAGGCGCTTGGAGCATAGGGTGAGCAGGATTCTCATAGTCAACGGGCCAAACCTGAACCTGCTGGGACGGCGTGAGCCGCAGGTGTACGGTACCTCGACTCTCGATGAACTCAATAAGCGTTTGGATCAGATGGCGCAGGAACTCAAGATGGACCTGGTGTTCTTTCAGTCTAACCACGAGGGTGAGCTGATCGATTTCATTCATCGTGAGGCCGCCGAAGCTGCCGGGATCGTGATCAACCCCGGGGCACTGACCCACTACAGCTATGCGCTGCGGGATGCCATAGCGGCCGTTCAGACAGAGGCCATTGAGGTACACATGTCCAACATCCATGCGCGCGAGGAGTTTCGCCGCACCTCGGTGATAGCCCCCGTCTGTCGGGGAGCTGTGGCCGGTTTTGGATTCTATGGCTACGCCATGGCGCTGTCATATTTTGCGGACATGTCGAAAGGATAGACTTGGTATGAGGCGAACGGTATTCTTAGGATCATTGTTGCTGGTGATGGTTGTCCTGCTCAGTGTCCCCGGCTGTGAAGAGATTCGGGTCACTGAAGGAGAGGTCGAAGCTATGCTTGACTCGCTTGAGTTCAAGCTGGACTGGACTGCTCGTCAGCTGGCCCACCACCACTGGCTACAGGTGATTGACGGGACCACGGATTCGCTGGAGTACTATCGCGGTCTCTGGAACTATGTTCTGTCGGATCCGCAGGCGCTGAAGATACTTGATGAGGGGCGCAGCCTCGTTGATGACGATATCCAGCATCGCCGATGGGAGCTTGCCTTTCGCGCCGTCAAGCGGGGACAGGTCGACGGCAATTTGGAGATTCTTGAACTCGAACGAAGGCTTCGCGATTACTACAACCGCTTTCGGACAGCCGGAACTGAAGGAATTGTCACAGGTGAGGTGTTACGGAGGCGCGCGACGCTGGTAGCGGATCCCGTGGAACGAGAAATGGCTTTCAGAAGCTGGGCAGCGATGGGCGCCGAAACGGCCGAGGAGGTGGCGCGCTTGTTCCGCATGCGCAATCAGGTCGCTCGTCGAACCGGCTTTGGCGGCTATTTCAATCTCGCGCTTGAGCAGCAGGGTATCGATCGCAAGCAGTACGTTGACTTGCTTGACCGAGTTGACTCGGCAACGTCGCTGGTGTATGACTCGGCCACATTTGAACTGCATCGTCAGCTCGGCCAGGATGTCATCAGGGTCTGGGACCTGGAGTATGCACGCCGATTGTCACAGTCCCGGGTGGACCGATACTTGCCCGTGGATTCGCAGCTCAATGTCGTTAGCGCCTCTCTGCTTGACATGGGGTTCCTCCTTGATGCCATGCCCGTCTACGTCGAGTATGCGCCAGCTGAGAATGTGGGGGCTGCCTATGTGATCGCTGTCTTCGAACCGGGTTATGACATCCGAGCCGTGTTCAAGCTCGAAGATGGTATCGAACCGACAGGGACCTATCTGGCCGGGCTGGGTGGTGCTGTCTTCGGTGCGCATGTTACTCAGGACGCTGCTTTGTTCAGCCGTATGGTTCCTTCCTGTTGGATCGATGGTGTCAGCCACCTCTTCCGTGAACTGACTGCGCGCAAGGAGTGGCTGACCAGATACGCTGCAGTTCCGGCCGGTGTAGCGGACGAGTATCGGCAGGCGCACATTCGACATCGTGTGATCGGGCTCAGGCAATTGCTGCTGCTGGCCCGGTTCGAAATGGAGGCCTATCGCGATCCAAATCGGGACCTGAACAAGCTCTATTGGGACTTGTTCGAGCATATCATGCGCCTGCCACGTCATGATGATCTGAAGCCGTGGGCCAATGAGCCATCGTTTGTTTCAGCGCCGGTTTCTGTTCAGAACGACCTTGTCGGGCAACTCATTGCCGCCCAGACTATCGCTTTCGTGGAACGGAGCTATGGCGAGGTAGTCGGTAACCCTACCATAGCTGCTTTTGTCACTCAGAACTACCTGAGATTCGGCAGCAGATACCAATGGCAGGAATTGCTGAAACGTGGGACAGATCAAGCACTCAACCCAGACCATCTGTTCCGAGACCTCGCACTGCCGTAGGTTCTGTGCTGAACGTGATACTCCTCACCCACTGCATCCGGTTCAGGTCAGAATACAGCTTGCCTGATGGAAGGCCGCTCCTTGTGACGATCCGTCGCAGACCCGTATGGACTTAGTCAGCAAAAAGGTGCAGAATGTCACCGACGGATCAATCTTTCGGTCGGTGTTTTCGCTGGCGCTCCCTGCCGTACTGGGGATGTTCATGGAGTTCGCCCTGACGGTCACGGACTACTTCTGGGTTGGCCATCTCGGCGCAATTGCTCAGGACGCGCTGACGACCTCGATGGTGGTTATCTGGACGATCTTCTCAGCCATATCGCTGATAACGGTCGGTGTGACCGCCACGGTTTCGCGGAATATGGGCAGGCACGACTACCGGCAGGCCGCACACTTCACGCGGCAGGGATTGGAGCTTGCGGTCAGTGTCGGCCTGCTGTTCAGTGTGGTGGGGTATATCGCCGCTCCCCGCCTGCTCGCCTTCATGGACTCCTCACCGGCCACCCTGCAGGCGGGCACCGCCTATCTGAGAGTGTTCTTCGTATCGGCATGCTTCTACTTCATTATGGAAACGATCTTCGCGGCCTTCCGTGCTACCGGTGACACCCGGACTCCCACTTTCATCGGGGCCGGTTTCGTGCTGCTGAATATGGCCCTGGATCCACTGCTCATCTTTGGCTGGGGCCCCATCCCGGCTCTCGGGCTGGTGGGGGCGAGTCTGGCTACCGCAATATCGGTCTTCTGCGGTATGAGTGTGGCCCTCTTGCTGGTGTGGAAAGGGAAGCTGGGGTTCAAAGTGACGTTGTTGCCCCGTTTGCGACCAGTCTGGAACTCCTGGCTACGTATTGCCCGAATCGGTCTGCCTATTGCGAGTCAGCAACTGGTGTTTGTGATCGTCTACTGGTTCCTGATCAAGATCGTCCATGTATATGGACCCAGCGCCGGCGCGGCTATGGGGATTGGCAACAGAATGGAGTCGTTCTCGTTTTTGACGTGCTACGGTTTCGCCATGGCTGCCGCGACCGTCGTGGGCCAGAATCTGGGTGCCGGTAAGCCTGATCGTGCAGCTCGCGGGGCCTGGACCGCGACCGGCATCGGCGTGGCAGTGACGTTTGTCATGTCAGCTATCTTCATTCTGTTGCCCGAGCACATCGCCGGCGTTTTCACCGATGACCCGCAGGTGCTTCGCATTGCATCGGATTATCTGATCATCCTGGGTCTGTCACAGATCACGATGGCAATCGAGATTGTGCTCGAGGGCGCCTTTGGCGGAGCCGGAGACACAATACCACCTATGGTTGTACTGATTCCCGGTGCCATTGCCCGCATTCCTCTTGCGTATTACCTGGCCTTCACTCTTGATTGGGGCATCAATGGCGTCTGGTGGACGCTGACGATCACGACTACCATTAAGGCCATCATCCTTGCAATCTGGTTCAGTCGCGGCCGGTGGAAACTCAAGCAGGTGTGAGGGAGCCCGCCCGGTCGCAGAAAACCCCATGGAGTTCTGCGGTTCTTCCGGACTCGATCGATCCCGGCGACTACCATTATGCCTCTGGCAGCTCAGCGCTGCAGGGGAAGGCCAAGGCACGAGAGCAAAGTGCAAAGGCTGCGGCTATAAGAAGCCACAGCCTTCGCGAGGAGTGTATATGCGGTCGCGGAATGTTCTGACAAATCAACCTGCGTCGGAGCCCAGCAGAGTCTGAATCATGTCGACCAGTTGATCGCTGTCGGGAGTCACCGAGGAGGGATACCTGGCTACCACCTCGCCTTTACGGTCAAGGAGGAACTTCTCGAAGTTCCACTTGATTTCGCCCGGGGAAGGTGATGCTTCAGTCAGGTACGTGAACAAAGGGTGTTTGTCGTTGCCCCGAACGCTGATCTTGGACATTAGTGGGAACGTCACCCCGAAGCTCTTCTGGCAGAACTGCGCAATTTGCTGGTTACTGCCCGGCTCCTGAGCCCCGAAGTTGTTGGCTGGAAACCCAATCACGACAAGTCCTGAGTCGCGATATCGCCGGTACAGGTCTTGAAGTCCTTTGTATTGCGGGGTGTATCCGCACTCGCTGGCCGTATTGACCAGCAGGACAACATTGCCCGAGAAGTCGGCCAGAGTGACAGTATCACCGGTAATGGTCTCCAATGGGTATTGCAGGTAGTCAGGCGTGGGGTCCGTCGGTTTGCTCTCGGATGATACTGTCCCGGCCGGTTTCCTGGTCATTGCTTTGCTCATGTCGGCTTCTTTGTAACTGGCGGCCACCGCTGCCCCAGTCAGGCTCAGAGCGATGACCAGCACGGCGATGATACCAGCTGATTGATGTCTTCGGTCTCTGTCGGTCATAATCTAAACAACGACATGGTTCATCTTCTCTGTCCACGAACAGATGCTTTGGGTGCCTGGTTCCCCGGCTGTGCGAGATTCTTGAAGAACGAGGTAGTTCTTTGCCTTCAGGATGGTCGGGGAACAGCGCGGCCGGGAGGTCAAGAACAATGCCGGAGGTCGGACTCGAACCGACACAAGGTTGCCCTCGGGGGATTTTGAGTCCCCTGCGTCTACCAGTTTCACCACTCCGGCATTAGCGGACAGTTTTGCAGCCGCATTTTACGGTGCAGGTGGCAACCTTGTCAAGCCAATAAGATTACGAGGTCAGAGGATCGGGGGACGTTATTCCCTTAGGGAGCTTAGAACCGGGTTCGTTCCTCTGTTGTGTCCTCGTGTTGATAGTTGGGCCGACGTGAGTCGGAATTCGATATATAGAGTCCCGTAGATGGGTGGATACGGCACTTCTGGGTTGGTTGATTGTCAACGGTGAACACTTCCTCGCGAACGTTTACACAGCGGTCGGTGGCCAGATCCCCCGATTCGAGGCAGACGTCAAGGCGAACGATACCATCAGGTTCAGGGAAATCCTCAATCGGCAGGGAGTCATGGGCGGCAATCATGAACTCTGTCCAGACCGGCACGCCGTTTTTGGCCCCGTCCTGGTTGCGCCCGAGCGATAACTTATGGTCAAAGCCGATCCAGCAGCCTGCCGTGATTTGGGGCGTGTAGCCGACAAACCAATTGTCACAGAAGTTGTCGGTGGTTCCGGTCTTTCCCCCGGCGGGACGAGTAAAGCCCATCCATCGCGCTCTGCGACCGGTGCCGGCATCGACCACCGATTTCATCATGTCCACCATGATGTAGGCTGTCTGTGCCGAGAGGACCTCTTCCTTCTGGACAGCATTGTTGTTCTCCAGCACCTTGCCATAGCGGTCGGTGATACGATGCACCATGCGATAGGGTATGTGGATCCCCTGATTCGCGAAAGTGCTGAAGGCCGATACGATGTCGACCAGGCGGACAGCTCCGACCCCGATCGCCAGCGACGGCACCGGTTCGAGCGGTGTCGTGATTCCCATGCGTTGGGCATAAAATATCGCCTGTTCCGGCTGAATCTTCAACAGCAGACGAATGGCAACAAGGTTTCGAGACAGCCTCAGGGCATCTCTGAGCGTGATCGGCCCCATGAACTTGTCATCGAAATTGTGCGGTCGCCATTGCTTGGCACCCGGTATGTCCAGTACGATCGGATTGTCATCGATGATTTCTGTCGTTCGAAAGCCGTTGTCGACACAGGCCGTGTACACAAACGGTTTGAACGCTGACCCCGGTTGCAGGAGGGACTGCACAGCACGATTAAACTTCGATTCCTCGAACGAACGGCCCCCCACCATAGCAATAATATCGCCGTTATCATTGTCGATTGCCAGTAACGCCCCCTGCACCTTCTTGTGAACTCGAATGGAGTCTCCGTTGGCATCGACCGTATCGGGAAGGAATTCAGTATAGTACTTGTTGTCCAGCGGATACACCCGTTCGATACGTGCCCGGAGCGAGTCGACCTTGCGAGCCACCGCCATCTCGGCCGCCTGCTGCAGACCCAGATCGAGCGAGGTATGTACGGTCAGTCCGCCGCTGTAGAGCACATCGTCGCCATACTTCTCCTGTATGTACTGGCGAACGGTCTCCGTGAAGTACGGTGCATGACCAACCTTCTCCTCCGGAGGGTTCAGCGCCAGTGTCAGGTTCTTCAGCGAATCATATTCCTGGCGCGAAATGGCGCCGTACTGCATGAACGAATAGAGGACCCGGTTGCGAGCCTGCAGGGACTTGTCCGGATTGTTCAAAGGCGAATTGATGTTCGGTCCCTTGAGCAAACCGATTATGATGGCGCTTTCGTTTATGTCCAACTCCGAAGGTCTTTTCGAAAAGAAGATGTTCGAGGCGGCAGCGATCCCATAAGCCCCGCGGCTGAAGTAATACTGATTGAGATACATCTCGAGGATTTCTTGCTTGGAGTAGGTTCTCTCGAGTTTGATAGCCGTCAGTGCTTCCTTCACTTTGCGTTCGAGTGTCTGCCTGCGGTTTAGGAAGAGCATTCGAGAGAGCTGCTGTGTGATTGTGGAGGCGCCCGCCTCAATTCGCCATCGTAACATGTTCGTGGCAGCGACAATTGCAACGCGCTGGAGGTTAATGCCCCAGTGGTTGAAGAACTCCCGGTCCTCGGTCGCGATCAACATCTCAACCAGATGGTCCGGCAGATCACGATACGGTGTCAGGACGCGGTTCTCGGAGTAGAACTCCTTGAGCAGAATGCCATTGCGATCGTATATTTTCGTCTTGAGCGACGGCTCAATATTGTGCAGTTGTTCGAACGAGGGCAGTTCATCCTGATAAACGTGATACGTTCGATAACCAACAATGACCAGAAACACCGCTACCAGCGCGAACAGGATCAGCAACGAGTTGCGCAGCCTTCGCGAACCTCTTTTCGGCGAGAAACTACGTGAGTTCATAGCAGACAATAAGCCTTCCCGGGCTTCGGGCCGTCAACATTAAAACCGGTCATGGAGAACCCTCACCGAACGTATCGGTAACATTAAGTGCTTGCTCAAGGGGCATTCAGTCCATAAGCTTGGTGCACAGTGTCAATTACACAGCTTTATATGCCGATAGCGTGGATAGGTTCTGGATTGGGAGACAACAGCTTGGAAACGAAACAACTCGAGGAGTTCAGCGGCGCGACTCAGCGCGAAGCCCGGCGACAATGGGAAGTGCTCAAGCGTGGCACGGTGGACATGCTGCCGGAGGATGAGTTCCTCTGGAAACTTCACGATTCGGTGGAGCACCATCGCCCACTTCGCGTCAAGCAGGGATTCGATCCCACATCGCCGGACATTCATCTGGGGCACACGGTTGGTATCCGCAAGCTGAAGCAGTTTCAGGACCTCGGGCATACCATTGTCCTGATCGTCGGCGACTACACCGCCCTGGTTGGTGACCCTTCCGGTCGCTCAGCGACTCGCCCGACACTGAGCTATGATGACATCATGCAAAACGCCGAGACGTATCAGGAGCAGTTTTTCAAGATACTCGACAGGGAAAGCACCGAGGTCTGTTTCAATGGCGACTGGTTCAAGAAAATGGAGTTCAGGCAGACCATTGAGCTGGCCTCGCACTTCACTATCGCTCGTCTCCTCGAACGTGATGATTTCGCCAAACGCATGCGCAACAACACACCGATCTCCATGCACGAGCTGTTCTATCCGCTCATGCAGGGCTATGATTCGGTAGCCATCAGGGCGGATGTGGAAATCGGCGCTACCGAGCAGACCTTCAACCTGCTGGCCGGGCGGACGATTCAGGAAGCGTACGGTCAGCCGCCCCAGGTCATTCTGACCATGCCGATACTGGTGGGGCTGGACGGGGAGAAGAAGATGTCCAAGTCTCTGGGCAACTACGTCGCCATCGATGATCCGCCGCGCGAGATTTTCGGCCGGGTTATGTCCATACCTGACAAACTCATCTACTCCTATTATGAGCTGGCAACAGAGGTCCCTGAGAGCGAACTTGCCGACATCAGGCAGCAACTCGAGTCGAGCAAGGTCAATCCGATGGAGATCAAAAAGAGGCTGGGTGAGCTCTTGGTTGACATGTATCACAGTCCCGGCGAAGGTAAGGCGGCGCGAGAGGAGTTTGAGCGGGTTTTCTCCAGGCGAGAACTGCCGGACGAGATGCCGGCTCTTGGCCCGAATGAACTGCGCCAACTGGAGCTTGACCCGAAAGCAATCTACCTGGTCCGTCTCATCGCCGGCGCGGGTCTCGCCAAGTCCAATGGCGAGGCACGGAAACTGATCGAATCGGGGGCCGTGAGCCTCAACGGTGAGAAGATCACTGACAGCAGCTTCGAATTCGCCCTTGAGACGGATGTCGTGCTGAAAGTCGGCAAACGGCGTTTCCTGAAATTGACACCGGCGTGAACGCAACTTTGCAGCCGATGAGGTGTTAACAAGGCAGGATTGCGGTGGCCGCAGCAGTCGCCAGACAAGCTGGCGCGCAAGCAGGCAGTTTAGAAACAAGGAACCACGACTCGTGCCACTTAGACGTTCTATCACATGGGTTCTGATCGCACTCGTAATGGTCGGTCCCGGCATCATGGCCCAGACAACCGGTCGCCCGGGTACCAACGTCTCCTCATCGTCCGACCCGGTCCTGGTGTCGACGGTCGCACAGGAGCCTGAAAGCAAACTCGACCGGCGGGCGTTCCAGTACTATATCAACGCCACGCTTGCGGAGATGACGGGCGATGTGCAACTGGCGTCGCAATACTATGACCGGGCACTGAGGTACTTCCAGGAGTCGCGCGAAATCAGGGTCAGCCTGGCGCGTACCCAGTACCAGATGCAGCGTTTCAACGATGCCCTCAAGACGCTCCGGCCGATTGGCTACGATGAGCCCGAGGCGGCCCAGCTTGTCGGGCACTGTTATCGCGCCGTGGGGCAGGAAGGCTCAGCCCGGGAAGCCTATCTGGCAGCAGTCAGACTCGACAGTACCGACACGCAGTCGTACTCCTATCTGGCTGCGTACTATCGCAAGCTCGGATCGACCGATTCGACCATCTGGGCCTACCGCAATATCCTGCGCAATCGTCCCGACTCGTATCGACTGTGGACTGATCTGGGGCGTATGGAGTACAGCCGGGGCAACCGAGGAGCCGCGTTCGAGGCGTTCGGTAAGTCGATTCAGGTCAATCCCGGCTATGAGAACGTCGACTCCTATTCGGCCATGGCCGAGCTGCATCAGATCGAAGGCAATATTGACTCCGCTCTCGTCTACTTCGGGCAGGGGCTTATGGTCGATCCTGACAACATGCACATTTTGCGCGAGCTGGTGAATATCCATGTGCAAGCGGAATCGTTCGATTCGGCCATTGTCTATGCCGCGCGCGTCGCCGACATCAATCCGCTCAGCCGAGGTGATGTGAGACGGCTGGCAATTTTGTACTATGGCGTCGACTCACTCCGGCAGGCCGATTCGCTCTTCTCTCAATTGGTCGAAAGTGGCGAGTACAACCGGCTCAATCACTACTATCTCGGTCGTATTGCGCTACTCAGGGAGGACTTCGAGCGGGCGCGCGACGAATTCAAGCGGGTTGCTCAGATGGCCGACACGTCTGCCCAGGCCTGGATTGATCTGGCGTACGCGTACCGGACACTCAACCAGCCCGATGAGGAAATCAGTGCTTACCTGACCGGTCTGGAGAAAGTATCGACGGAGGAGAACGCGATTCGTCTGATGTTCGGACTCGGGGCCGCCTATGAGCAACTCGGCAAGTATGAAGAGGCGATTGAGACATTCGAGAAGCTGCTGAAGAATGCCCCCAATCATGCCCCGTCGCTGAACTACCTGGGGTACATGCTGGCCGATCGAAACGAACGGCTGGAGTATGCGTACGAGTTGCTGACACGGGCGATCGAGATATCTCCGGACAATCCGGCTTATCTGGACAGCTATGGATGGGTGCTTTACAGGATGGGACGTTACCAGGACGCGCTGGTCTATCTTGAGCGTGCGGTAGCGCTTGACACCGACCCGATCATGTTCGATCATCTTGGCGACATCTACCGGGCACTGGACAAGCTCCCCGAAGCTCGCCAGGCCTGGGAACGTGCCCTTGAGCTGGACCCGGATAACGAAAACGTCAGGGAGAAGATTCGTCCTTGAAACTAACCGCCCGCACGGTGCTTCTGTTTGCCGCTCTCGCGGCACTCGCCCTGCTGAATCTACAATGCGCCGAAACGGCACCACCGCCCGGAGGGGAACCGGACCGAACCGGACCGCGTCTGCTGCGATCAGAGCCCGCCAGCGGAGAGGTTTCGGTACCACCGTCGGATCGGATCACTCTTCACTTCTCTGAACACGTTGTTGAACCGAGGACAAAGGATGTCGTCTTCATTACGCCTCGCCAGAGCGAGCCTCCGAAATTGCGCTGGCGTGGAGACCGGCTGGAAATCCAACTGGCCGAGCCGTTCCGTGATAACACGACTTACATCCTCTCGGTGAGCTCCGATGTCGCTGACCTGCGGGGCAACCGGCTTGACAGCTCATTGTCGATGGCTTTCTCTACCGGTCCCACCATCGACTCCGGCCGCATCGGCGGAATTGTGCTGGACAGGGACAAGCCACAGGCAGGGATTCTCGTTGGTTTGTATGACCGAAGCAGGCTCGACAGCACAACCGCGTTTGACGCCATATACCCTGATTATCTCTCTCAGACGAATGCCTCAGGCAGATTCGAGCTGCACTATCTGCCCCCGAAAGACTACCGACTCATAGCCTTCAAGGACGCCAACCGGGACGAGCGCTTCAACCCGATGCGTGAGCAGTGGGCTGTGCCCACGAGGCCAATTGACGTTCAGGCGCAGCCGCCGATGGACAGTCTCTATCTGGTACTGGCGCCACCGCCAGACACCACAACACCCAAGGTCATTGCGGCTACCGGAGTTACCGGCAGCATGGTGAAGATAAGGTTGAGTTCGGAGATACCGCTCAACCAGTTGAGCGCGCGACCGAGCGACATCCTCCTGTCATCGGTTGAGAACCCCGGTCGTCACCACCCGGCTCTTGGATTCCTCGAATTCCGAATGGAGAAGACCTCCACGATCAGCGCCTACTTCGGGGCGTTAGCGGACAGCCTCTTTCGGCTTGAAGTGACCCACGACGCCGCTGTGCCACCGATGGTGAAGGACTCGGTCCGGCTCCGCTTCCCCAGAGACGAGACCCCGCCCGCGGTAGCCGCCGTTCCATTTCATACGAAGGAGCTTTTTCTCCGCGATGTTGAGCTGTATCTGGATTTCACCGAACCTCTGGACAGCAGCCTGTTGACGACCGAGACGTTCACGCTGGTGAACAGGTCTGACAGTACTGTACCTGTCGAGTGGCGAATATCGAATCCATTCAGTATTGACCTGATCCCTCAGACGCTGGTCGAGGCGGAGGGTTATACGCTGACAATGGTTGAATTCGAGATTGGGGATCTGGCCGGCAACCTTCTCGGTGACTCGCTCCGGGAGTATCGTTTCTCCACCTACGATCCCGATCAACTGGGCATGATTTCCGGTTCCGTGACAGTCGAACGTCCCGGACACGAACTGGATCCGGTACTGCTCACCTTTACGCGGGTAGGCGATAAGGCAGCCTTCGACCTCACGGTGACAGAAAGAGTCTTCTCTTTGTCTGTCCCAGCCGGAAAGTACCTGCTGCACGGCTTCGCTGACTCCGATGACAGCGGTGAGCGCAGTCTCGGCAACATACAGCCAGAAAGATACGCTGAACCGATAGACTGGTATCCTGACACTATCGCCGTTCGGGCACGGTTCGAGACCGCGGGAGTAGAATTCATCATAAGGTGAAGAGCCTACTCAGGTGTCGGTGTTGTTGGAACTACGACTGCAGTTCGCGATATTGGGATGCCAAACGAAAGCGGCCGAAATTATCGTTTCGACCGCCATATTCTGCACTGAAACCTGCTTGCGATGAACTGCTTAGCCTCTCATGTTACCCCAGATCTTGAGGGTCACGCGACGGTTCTTGGAGGCTGACCCACGTTCATCCGGCATGGCGACCGGGCGCTCCTTGCCATAGGATATGACGAACATACGGTAAAGTGACGTACCGAAGCGGTCTGCGAGATACCGCTTGGCGGCCTCGGCGCGCTTCTCTCCCAACATGAGATTGTACTTGGCATTGCCGGTGCGGTCGGTGTGCCCTGCGATTTCGATCAGTGAGCTGGGGTTCTGCTCCATCACTTCGCCGGCTTCGTTGAGCACCATCGCGGCGGCGTCGGTGACGTCCCACGAATCGAACTCGAAATTGATTTCACCGGACCAGATAACCTGATAATTTTCGAACCCTTTGGCCTCGTTCACCGCCATATCGACGCGGCTGGACAGCTTGTCGGCCAGCTCCCGCAGCTTGGCGATCTCCTGATCCGTGTCGGCCTTGGCGGTGTTGATCTTCGCGTTCATCCGCGATTCAGACTGCTGAATCTGCTGGTCGACATAGCTCTGTTTGACTCCGCAGCCGACCATGGCCACCGCCAACACCAAAATCAGAATGAGTTGCGTTCCCTTCATACCAGACACCCTTTCCTTAGATTTATCAGCACTTACAGTAAGAACGTCCATGTCATCACTGCTCAAGTTAGCCTCAGGAATGAGTCGATGCAAGCAATAAATTCCCGGCATTCGGAGTTATCATATTGTCCCATCATTGCTTAACAGCGCCAGCAGTGATCCCCGAGACCACCTGCCGCTGTAGGATCGCGAACAGAGCCAGAACCGGCAGCACCGCGATCGATGAGCCGGCCATCAGGTGCTGCCAGTCAATTGCCTGGTGTCCCTGAAGTAGAGCCAGCCCGACCGGCAGTGTTCGAAGTTCATCGCTTGATGTCAGAATAAACGGAAATAAAAAGGAGTTCCAATTGGTGAAAAACACCTGAATAGCCAGTACGGCCAGCGCCGGCTTGCACAGCGGCATCACGATCTGAAACAGTATACGGAATTCCCCGGCGCCATCGATCCGCGCCGCCTCTTCCATGGAGGGAGGGATCGACTCAATGTATTGCTTCACAAGGAATATCCCTATCGGGTTGACCAACCAGGGGAGAATGAGTGCGAAATAGGTGTCGTACAGCCCGGCGCGGACCATGAGGACGTACATGGGAATAATGACAATGTGCACCGGAATCATCAGTACGAGTATCACCGAGATGAACAGCAGTCTGTTGCTCAGGCTACGGTAGCGGGCCAGCGCATAGGCCACCATGAAGCAAAACAGGATGTTGCCCGCCACGACGACCACCGCGACCAGAGACGAATTGAACAGGTAACGGCCCATTCCGGAGGACCGAAAAAGACTCAGGTAGTTTGCCAGGGTAAAAGCTCCCGAAATCAGTCGCTCGAACCCGACTCCGCCCGGACCAAGCAGCGATACGCGGAACATCCACAACAAAGGGAAGATCATGATCGTCAGGATGACGATCAACACGGCGTACCGACACAGCGTCGCCAGTGGACGGATTTGCCTCACCACAGGGGAGTCCTCCTTCGCAGCATAAGGAACTGCGCGACAGAGAAGACGGCGATGATCACCAGCAGGATGTAGGCCGCCGCTGAGGCATAGCCGAACGCGAACCCTGTCGTCAGGCCACGGTCATAGACGAAGTAGACCGCAGTCATGGTGTCGAACTTGCCCTTGGTCATGACGAATATCTCGATGAAGACCTGAAACGACTTGATGGAGTTGATCACCAGCACAAACAGCATAGTCGGTTTGAGCAGCGGCAGGGTGATGCTGAAGAATTGCCGGACTCGACCGGCTCCGCTGATTTCTGCTGCTTCGTAAAGTTCGTCAGGAATCGCCTTTAACCCGGACAGGAAGACGAGCATGTAGTAGCCGACGGACATCCAGACATCCATGGCCATAATGGCATACAATGCCGTTCCCCGATCCTGAAGAAACCCGTACTCTGGTACTGTCAGGCCCACCATTTCGGCCAGCATGGCGACATAACCGCCCCGCTGGTACAGGCTGGTGAATATCAGCGCAATGACCACCAGCGACGTAATCGATGGTACAAAGAAGCCGGACCGGAAGAAGCCCCTGCCGGGGAATTTGCGGTTCAGCAGCAATGCCATGCCCAGCGAAATCACAGTCGTGAAGGGGATAGTGCCGATCACGAATATGAAGGTGTTTTCCAGCGCATTTCGAAAATCGGGGTCGGTCAGCAAATGCCGGTAGTTGTCCCACCCGATCCAGCGCCACTGTGGGTCCAGAAGCTGATAGTCCGTGAACCCGACAATCAGCGAGTAAACGACGGGAAACAGCCAGAAGGCCCCGAAGGTTACGACCCATGGCAAGGCCAGCAACCAAGCCGTCGATCGGGAGAGCCTCATCTGGCCTTCAACTGCCGCACCTTCAGCGAGGCCTTGCGAAGAGCCTCGGCCGGATACCCCGAACCGAACAAGGCATCCTCGACCGCTTCTTCGATAGCGGCCTCGATTCTCACCCAGTCAGGATCAACCGGTGGGTGCCGGGACAGATTCATCTGCTTGATGAACGTTTGAAGGTGCATATCGGAGGTGAAGTAGTCATCCTGCTGAGCCGCAAGGCTGGAAGGATTAGCGGCCTGAGCAGCCCGGCAGAATCGTATCTGATTCTCCGGCGAAGTGATGAAGTCAATAAGCTTCATCGCTGCATCCTTGTTCTCTGAGGCGTTGTTGACAGCAAGGAACTCTCCGCCCATGAACGACAGGCCCGGGAATTTCGGTCCGGGGATCAAGAAGGACGCAAGCTCGATGTCGCGGTTCTCCTTTTGTATCCGCTTTAGCAACCAGTCGCCTGAGAGCACATAGCCGACCTTACCGTCAAGAAACGCATCCTCGATACCGCGCTGACTGGCGACATAGCCGACCTCATCGTGAAGCTGCTTATACTTGCGCAGGCCGTCAATTGCGGGCATTGCGGCCAACAGCACGTACTTGCCATCGTCACTGAATACCCGACCTCCGGATGACCAAAAGAACGGCAGGAATTTCTTGTAGAGGCGGTGCTTCTCAGGAGCATTGGATCCCCAGCCATAGATGTCATCGCCGAGCCGGTGAATCGCCTGAGCCGACCGGAGTAAGTCGACATACTGGATGGGAACGAAATCGTCATCAAAGCCGGCCTGACGGAGCAGGCCGCGATTGGCAAACAGAACCCTGGTGCCGAGAACCCAGGGCTTGGCATACACGCGGCCGTCATAGGTTGCCATGCTCCAGCCCTGGAAGGCGGCGCTGTCGTCGGTGATGAACTTGCTGATATCAGCAAGGTGCCCTTTGTCAGCGAACTGGGCAATCCAGTCCGAGCCAAGCTCCAGTACATCCGGACCCCGCCCTGACGCAAGGGCAATAACTATCTTCTCATGGCCGTTAGACCAGGTCAGGTCATGCAGTTTGACTTGAATGCCGGGATTGGCCCGCTCAAAGTCCGCTACAATGGACTCTATGACCGGCTTAATGTCGGAGTCGGTCCAGAACTGCCACCATTCAATGGTCGTGCTCATGGCACTGGAACCCACGAGCAGACAGAAGAGTGTGAGTACAACGATTCTTTTCATTTCTCGGCGTACTTTCTCAGCGAAATTCATAGTTAGTGTTTCGTGTTTCCTGTCCGATAACAAAACGCCACCATCCCCGCAGGTCAAGCAAAACAACTTTTAGTTGATAATCGGGTCATCTGCGGTCGATGTTGCCCGCATGTTGATACACTCAGCGCTGATCATTGCCAGTGGCGCCACCCTGCTCGATATGGATCGTTTACCTACGCTGATCGCTTCAGTCGTGGCGATCATCATCGTGGCCTATGCTATCATTCGAAACCGAGGGGGACGCAAATTCAAAATGCGTGAAATAGCCGGACTGAGTGCGCTGGACAACGCCGTTGGTCGTGCTACCGAAATGGCCCGCCCGGTCTTGTACACCCCGGGCTGGGGGGGAGACATCCAGCGACCCACGACCATTGCTTCGATGAACGTTCTCAGCCATGTCGCCGCCCGGACGGCTCGCTACAACTGCGAGCTTGTCTATCCGACCCACGATCCGGTGATCATGGCTGTGGCGCAGGAGGTCGTGCGAGAGGCGTACGCCGATGCCGGCTTTCCGGACCGCTTCAAGGCGGACAACATCACCTATGTAACGTCCTCGCAGTTCGGATATGCCGCCGCCGTCGATGGCATGATCGCGCGTGTTCAACCGGCCTCCATCTTTCTGCTCGGGACATTCGAGGCGGAATCGCTGATTCTGGCCGAAACCGGCAACTCGATCGGCGCAATTCAAATCGCCGGTACCGACTCCACGATCCAGTTGGCATTCTTTATTGTTGCCTGCGATTACACCTTGATCGGCGAGGAGCTGTTTGCCGCCTCCGGTTATCTGTCCGGGGATCAGTCTATCCTTGCGTCAGTGCAGGCACAGGACATGATGAAGGTCCTCATCGCCGGTTTCCTTGTCGTGGCTACCATTGCAGCAACTCTGTCGGCTGCTGGTATTCTTGATCCCGGCGCTTGGTGGAGGTTCTGATGAATCGCAAGATCGCGCTGATCATCTGCTTCATATTCGGCGTCGTGATGTTTCTGCAGTACTTCTCCGGTCATCCTGTCTCGCGGCGGATCAATCAGGCGATTCTGGAGTACTGGCAGATCATATTCGCCTTCACCCTCGTAGTCGGGATTGTCGGGGTGATGCGAACAAACATAGAGAAGATCGGCAGGGGTGACGACGTCTTCTTCAGAGTGGTGACGCTGGCCGGCATCCTGATAATGCCCCTCCTGGCGCTGGTCTGGGGGATCAGGGCGGATACGCCGTTCATGTGGATGTTTGAGAATGTGCAGGCTCCCATGCAGGCCACAGTGTTCTCGCTGCTGGCGTTTTTTGTTGCCTCGGCCTCCTTTCGCGGTTTTCGGGCGCGATCGGCTCAGGCGACAGTTCTGCTGGTGTCGGCCTCCATCATCCTGCTCTCACGCAGTGCTCTGGGCGGGATTCTTGCCGATGAGATCCCGCAGTTTGCCGAATGGATGCGCAACTATCCCTCTATGTCGGCACGTCGGGCGATCCTGATCGGCATTGGCCTGGGGTCGATCACCACCTCGCTGCGAGTGATTCTCGGTATCGAACGAACCTGGCTGGGGGGGCGCCAATGAGACGACTTCAGCCCCGCCACTGGGTCTTTCTGGGCCTGTTGGTTGTCATTACCGTAGCCATGCTGCTTCGCGTTCCCCTGGCACTACGCACCTCCCCGGAGACACAACGGCTGTACGATTACCTGAATGAATTGCCGGAGGGGTCAGTCTTGCTGATCTCATTTGATCACGAGGCCTCCTCGCTGCCGGAAATCCGCCCCATCGCCGAGGCAATCCTTCGTCACGCCTTTGAGCGCGACCACAAGCTCATTGGACTGGCCCTGCTGGCCGAGGGGACGGTGATCGGGTACCGCCTCATGGAGCAGGTCGCCGCGGAGTACGGCCGCACCTACGGCGAGGATTACGTGTACCTCGGCTTCAAGCCCCAGTTCATTGCGGCTATTCTGTCTATGGGAGAGTCGATTCCGGTCACGTTTCCGGTGGATTACCTTGGCTCGCCCTACACATCTCTGCCGCTCTCTGTCGACATAGGCAGTTATGCCGATGTCGCCGGTGTGATTTCGATCACCGACGGTTCCCTGACCACGCACTGGATCGAGTACGCCGGAGCGCGCTACAACCTGCGGGTACTTGGCGGGGTAACCGCGGCGATGGTCACGACGTATGATCCATACGTATCATCAGGGCAGATGCACGCCATGATTGGCGGGTTGCGGGGGGCCGCGGAGTATGAGCAACTGATCAGAGTCAGCGGGGGAGGGCTTCGCGGTATGCTGGCCCAGTCGGCATCGCACATCTACATCCTGCTCCTCGTGTTGCTGGGCAACATCATCTACTGGCGCGAGCAGAGGAAGGCAGGGAAGAGGTAGCAATGGATATTGGCACCATCATTGCCGGTTTGCTGACATTGGCCATCCTGACCTTCCTGTATCGCGATAATCCGATCTACAAGTTCGCGGAGTCACTGCTGATCGGGGTATCGATCGGGTATACCCTGGTGATTGTCTGGTCAACTACCCTAATGGACATCCTGTTCCGCCCGCTATTCGATTCGGGCCAGCTTGTGCTGATCGTACCCCTGGTGCTCGGCCTGCTCATGTTCAGCCGCTTCCATCCACGAACGGCCCCGCTTTCCCGTATTCCCATTGCAGTGATGATTGGTTCCGGCGCAGGGGTCGCTATTCCAGTCATGCTTGAGGCGCGCACCCTCAGACAGATGACGGCCACAGTCGGACCGTTGATATCCGACGGTGGTTTCGATTTCTCCGTTCTGGTAGTGCTCGTCGGTGTTCTGAGCACCCTGTCGTATTTCTACTTCAGCCGCGAACACGAAGGGTTGTTTGGCCGGGTATCGAAGATCGGGACCTACTTCCTGATGGTCTTTTTCGGCACTACCTTTGGCTACACGGTTATGTCGCGAATGTCCACCTTCATTGGTCGCATGGAGTTCCTGTTGACCGACTTCCTGCGGATAACGAAGTGATTGCCTCCCCGGCGCAGGAGGAGCTGCAGGAGGAGCTGTGGTGCTATGTTCTGCCCTAAGTGCCGAATCAAGATGCGCGAGCTGAGGCGTTCCTTTCATAAGCAGCGCAAGTGGGTGTGCCCCGGCTGCCGACAGGTTCGATTCCAGCGCCTGCCCGGTCGACAACGCCAGGGGAGAAGACCGCTACGTGACTGATCAATATGCAACCAGCGCGCATCCGAACATAAGTGAACACGTTATGACAGATGGCACACGACCACACGAAACAACGCCGGCATACGGACCGGCCGAGGTGCGCGTCGGGACCTCGGGGTATAGTTTCGAGGACTGGCGCGGCACGTTCTACCCCCAGAAGATCGACAAGGGCAAGATGCTCGACTACTATGTGCTGCACTTCCCGACGGTCGAGATCAATTCCACGTACTACCGCATCCCCCACTCGGCAGTAATGAGCAATATCGCCCGGAAGGCTCCTGAGGGATTCGATTTCATGGTCAAGGTGCCACAGTCGTTTACGCACCGTCGGACCGACCTCGACGGGGATCTTGGCGACTACTCTGAGTGCCTGAAGCCCCTTCAGGACACCGGCCGGCTATCGGGATTGCTGGCTCAGTTTCCCTGGTCATTCAAGTTCAGCGACAACGCGCTTGACTATGTATCGCAGGTCGCCCGGGCACTGGCGCCGAATCCGCTGTTTGTCGAGTTTCGACATCAAAGCTGGGTGAATCGACAGATGTATGATCGATTGAGATCAGAGAAGATCGGATATGTCTGTGTGGATGAACCGCAATTGCCGAACCTTCTTGCGCCCGATGCTTTCGCAACAACTGACACGGCCTATATTCGCCTTCACGGCCGCAATGCAGCCCGGTGGTGGGACGGGGGGCCACTCAGGTACGACTACAGCTACTCGCAGCAGGAACTGAATGAGTGGAAACAGAAAGTTCGCAAGCTCCAGAACAAGGTGAAACGGGTTTACGTCTTCTTCAACAACTGCCACGAGGGACAGGCGGTCGGTAACGCCCGCGAGTTTGTAGAATTGCTTCGTAAAGTGTAAGAGACCCGATCCGGGGCGTTTTTATTTGACCGTGAACAGCAGATGGCATAGATATAGGCCGATTCTGAAAGGGACTAAATGCAACTACGATTGGACCGAATACGCAAAGAGTACGGAGACAAGGTCGCTGTCAACGACCTGTCACTTGAGGTCCCCGAGGGCGTTATTTATGGCGTTATCGGGCCCAATGGGGCCGGGAAGACAACGACCATCCGCATGATAATGAACATAACCGCGCCGGACTCCGGCCGCGTGCTTATTGATGGCAGGCCGCCCGATGGCAGCTTTCTCAATCGTGTGGGCTACCTGCCCGAAGAAAGGGGGCTGTACAAGAAGATGACAGTCTCCGAAGTGCTTACGTATCTGGCTGAGCTGAAGGGATATCCGGCTTCGAAGGCGCGCGCCGACATGGTGCCATGGCTGGAACGCGTCAATTTGGCCGAGTATCAGAACAGCAAGGTAGAGGAGCTGTCCAAAGGGATGGCGCAGAAGCTTCAATTTGTCAGCACCATCCTGCACCAGCCTGACCTGCTGATTCTCGATGAGATCTTCTCCGGCCTGGATCCGCTCAACATGGAATTGCTCAAGGACATCATGATGGAACAGAAGCGCGCCGGCAGAACGATATTGTTCTCCACTCATGTCATGGAGCAGGCCGAGAAGCTCTGCGATCACGTATGCATGATCGCCAGCGGCAACAAGGTTATCGATGGCCGTCTGGGTGATGTCAAGGCGCAGTTCGGACGCAACTGCATCCACCTTGAAATCGAGGGCGATGGCGGCTTCATCAGGGCGTTGCCGGGTGTAAAGGACGTTCTTGAGTTCAACAACTACCAGGAGTTGGCTCTTGAGGACGGGGCCGACTCACAGGCTATCCTCAGGGAACTGGTTGGCCGTGTGAAGGTGCTCAGGTTCGACGTGATCGAACCCTCTCTCTACGATATCTTCATCGACATGGCCAGGATCGATCCTTCCCAGCTTGTGGCAGATCCGGAGGGAGGCAGCCATGTCTAAGTTCTGGGTCATATTCAGGCGCGAGTATGCGCAGGTCGTCAAGAAGAAGTCCTTTGTTGTCGGTATCATCCTGACACCGCTTTCCATGATCGGCCTCATGATTGTCCCTGCATTTCTCGCCACCCGCGCCGCTACTGATCCGGAAACCCTGGTCATTGTGGATCAGTCGCAGCAGGAGCTCGGTCAGCGCTTCGCTGAATCACTGGCCGAATATACGCTGGATGACGGGCGATCGTACTATGACATACAGAACACGCTTGTCGTCGAGCCGGGGGATGACGAGCGGATGCGCGACCTTCAGGATTCCCTCAATGCGGCCATAAACGACAAACAGATCAAGTACTACGTTGTCTTCAAACCGCTGGCCCAGCACCATCCGTCGGACAGTGTCTTCATGGTCTCCAATACGGACAACTTGCGCACCCAGAAGCGATTCGAGAACAAGATCAGCTATCTGCTTTCGACCCTGCGTCTGGGCGAATCCGAGGTAAACCTGCCGGTGGATTCGGTGCTCGCGCTGACCCGCCAGATCGAGCTGACAGTGCGCGATGCCAAGGGGGCCTCGATTCCCTTCATGGTCAAGTATCTCAGCGCGTTTGTGTTCGTCGGGATTATCATGGGGATGATCCTTGGCTACGGTCAGCAGGTGATGCGGTCGGTGATCGACGAAAAGAACTCGCGCATCATGGAGGTGCTCGTCTCATCGGTCTCACCGTTCCAGTTAATGCTGGGGAAAGTGCTGGGGCTGGGAGCGGCAACTATGACACAGGTAGCGATCTGGGTCGTGCTCGGCCTCGGGCTGTACGCTTTGAGAGGCTCGGTCGCTATGGATGAGTCGATCGGTCGCATTATCTTCAACCCGGCGATCGTCATCTTTTTCGTGCTCTTCCTGACCAGCGGATACGTTTTGTACTCCACCATCTTTGCTCTGTTGGGCTCGATCGTTACCAGTGAAAAAGAGGCGGCAAGTGTGGTGGCTCCAATTTCGCTGATACTCATGTTGCCATTTATTCTTGGTATCCATGTCATCCAGGAACCGAATTCGACCTTGTCAATAGTGCTGTCAATGATACCCTTGCTCACGCCGACTCTCATGCAGATGCGAGTCGCCTTCGTGGCGCCGAGCCTGACGGATTACTCAATCTTTTCGGGCATGATCGGCCAGGCCACTCTGGGCCTGGTCCTGGTCATCCTGACCTCGATCATGTTTGTCTGGATTGCTTCACGAGTGTTCCGGGTCGGTATTCTCATGTATGGCAAACGGGCGACCCTGCCCGAAATCATGAGATGGATACGGCATAAGTGATGCAGGATCGGTGCATTGAAGGTGATGCTGAACTAATGGAATAGAGACCGCTGAATGCATAACGGATTATGATACAACGATCAACACTACCAAAGGTACTACTTCTGCTGGCCGGATTCGTTTTCTTCTCCGCCAATACCGTGCATTTCCTTGGTGAACCAGCCACTGACGGGGCTCTCCATGCTTCGATAGGCAAGAACTACCAGTTCGATTTTGATCATGTCCGCAAGGGCCCCTATCTCAATGTCAAGTCGGCACTCCTCGTGAACTATGAGAACGGGGAAGTGGTCTACGCGAAGAACCCCGACATGAAGCGGTCGGTGGCCTCGATATCCAAGCTCGTAACAGCCATGGTAGTGCTCGACTCCGGAATCGACCTGGACAGCGTGACCGAAACTATCACTCGGACTGATGCCCGACGGTCGTCCCGTTCGCGCCTCATGGTCGGCTACGAAATGACCCTGCGCGATCTGCTGCATGCATGTCTTATGAATTCTGACAATCGTGCCGCGCGGGCACTGGCCCGGGCAGTAAGTGGGTCGATCGAGGAGTTCGCCGTGCAGATGAACCGAAAGGTCAAGAAGCTCGGACTGGAGAACACGGTCTTCTATGAACCGAGCGGTCTTGACGCCCGAAATGTCTCGACTGCCCATGAGATAGCCAAGATACTCCACTATGCCTTCGATTACGAGCTAATTGCTCACATAACGTCCCTGAAGCACTATGACTGTCGGGTGCTCAATAGCAGGAATCAGATTGTTCCTATGGCCAACACTAATCTGTTGATTCACTCGCGGTACGATGTCCTGGCCGGCAAGACGGGCTACATCCGCGCCGCCGATTACTGCCTGGCAACGCTCGTTCAAGCCGATGACGGTCAGCGCCTGACCTTGGTGGTGCTGGGAGCGCCCTTTGATCGCATCCGTTTTCGTGAGGCAAGGAAACTTCTGGACTGGGGTGTCAGAGAGCTCCAACAGGAGCCGGTCATGGCGCAAGCGTCTGGGTGACGTTCAGGCAATACGATCCACACTGCCTCGGTGTTAACCCATTTATCATTTGGTGGATCGGGCTGTTGCCATTATACTGACTGGCAATATGTCAGCAGCAAAGCACATTGCAGTAGTCGGAGCGGGTTTTGTGGGGCTGGCAACGGCTGTCTTTCTTGCCAGGAAGGGGTACACAGTCGACGTCGTTGAGAAGAACCCGGACATTGTGGAGAACCTGCCAAAGGGGCGACTGCATTTCCATGAGCCGACTCTCAAGATACAGCTTGCCAGAGTCGTTAAATCGGGACGGCTGAGGATCGGTCTGCCGCAACCGAAACCATTCCAATCCTGCAGTCTGATATATATCGCCATTGATTCAGTTGTTCAGGGCGCCTGGCAGATGCGACTGGCAAGTTTCGAGCAAATGGCCCACTGGCTGGGCGAGCGCAAGACCCGGCACAAGCGGACGGTGGTCCTCAAATCGACCAATATTCTCGGTTTTGCTGATGCTTTCCGGGAATTGCTCCACCAACAGCCATTTGGTGACACTCTGGCTCTGACTGTGAACCCGGAGTTCTTGCGAGAGGGGTTTGCGTACGAGGATACCGCCGCACCGTGGCGAGTAGTTGTCGGTGCTGACAGCCCTCGCGACGCGCGACCTTTGATCGATCTGTATAGAAGTGTGCATCCTGCGAGCGTGCCCATTCTTCGGACCACCTGCCGCGAGGCCGAGCTAATAAAGCTGGGCGCCAATGTCTACTTATCTCACCGCCTTGCGTTCATCCACGAACTGGCCGATTACGCCCGTGAGGCCGGACTTGACATTGATCGCGTCCGGCAGGGGATAGGTCTTGACGGCCGTATCGGGCTGACGTACTTCGATCCCGGGCTGGGCTTCGGCGGGTCCTGCCTCCCGAAGGATTGCCACCTGATTAATTCCCGTGAGCTGGGTACCACTTTCGACTTCCTGACAGCCCGAACGGCCTTGACGATCAACCAGCGTCTTCTGGACGATCTCGTAGCGCGGTTGGACTCAGCGCTCCAGGGGCTGAAGGATCGAAGGATCGCTCTTCTTGGCGTCGCCTTCAAGTCTGACCTCGATGATACCCGTGGATCGCAGGCGGTAACATTGGCCCGGCAGCTTCGCCGCCGGGGTGCCAGAGTCCTGGTGCACGATCCATATGTCGACTCTGCTGCAGTCCCCGGGCAAGAGGACATCAGATTAGCCTTGAGTCTTGACGAGGCGTGTCGGAACGCCGAGGCAGTCATCATAGGGACGGCACACTCAAGATTCCGGCGACTCAGTGCTAACACTGTGGCTTCATTGGTCCGAAACAAGCTTGTAGTGGATTACTTTCGGATTCTTAACCACGCTCGCTGGAAGAGAGCGGGCTTTCGGTTCCTGTAGGAACACTGCCGGAAGAAAGGCCGAGTTGTGGCTCAGACTATCCTCCTGACTGGTTCATCGGGCACGGTGGGCACGGCATTGGCGCGGCGCCTCATCGACGAGGGACATCGGGTCGTGCCTGTGGACATCCGACCATGTGTATGGGACAGCGAGATAGACCGTCGAACGGTGCGTCGCGATTTGCGCAAGCCGATCAGGGACCTGAGCACTCGGAGCAAGCCGGATTTGATAGTTCATCTGGCTGCCAATGCCCGCGTGCATGAACTGGTCGTGGAGCCGGGGAGGGCCTTGGCTAACTATGTGATGACCCACAACGTGCTTGAATACGCCCGCCAGCATGGTATCTCAAGAATCCTGTTCTCGTCGTCACGAGAGATTTATGGGGAGTCGCAATCAAGGAAACGTCGACGGGAGTCCGAGACCGATGTGACCCGCATCAAGTCACCGTACACGGCCAGCAAATTCTCGGCCGAGGCTTTACTTCACGCGTATCAGGCTTGTTACGATATCCGGGCGACGATCGTACGACTGTCGAACGTGTACGGCAAATACGATGTCTCCGAGCGAGTTATCCCGCTTTTCATCTACTATGCACTCCGCAACCGCCCCTTGACCGTATTCGGCAAGGACAAGCGGCTGGATTTCACTTACATTGATGACTGTATCGACGGGCTGACCCGTATCGTTGATCAGTTCGACAAGGTGCAGGGCAAGACCTTCAATATTGCCAGCGGCAAGGGGGAGACGCTGGTGAATCTCGCCCGATGGATTATCGATGAGATTGGTTCGGCATCCTCAATTCAGTTCGACAGCAAACGCACGGGCGAAATTTCATGCTTCACGGCTGACATTTCTCAGGCCCGGAAGCTTTTGGGCTACAAGCCCGCGACTACGCTCAAAGATGGGGTTGGTCGCGCGGTTCGCTGGTACCGGGAGGCGGTGAAAGACCGGCGAATCTACGATCTGCATCGCCGCACTCTGGCGCGATGGAACTGGCAGTAAGCGCCCAAGTCGCGGTCAGAAGTGCGGAGGCGGTTGAAGTGACACTTTAAGTGTGGCGATCAAGCGCTGAACGTGCCAGTGACCATCACTCTTCGTTCTTGACGCCCACTACTTCGAGAGAAGATTGTACTTAATGATACAGCGGATGGCGCTCAGGCCGTCTTTCCAGCCAATCTTCTTACCCTCATCATAGGTGCGGCCGTAGTACGAGATACCGACCTCGTATATTCGCACCTTTTTGCGCGCGATTTTGGCTGTTATCTCAGGCTCGACCCCGAATCGAGGCTCCTGGATGTCGATCGACTGAATGATCTCCCGACGGAAAACCTTGTAGCAGGTCTCCATGTCGGTCAGATTGATGTTGGTGAACATGTTGGACAGCAACGTCAGGAACCGGTTGCCGAGGTAGTGCCAAAAGTACACAACCCGGTGCGGGCCGCCGCCTTGAAAGCGCGAACCATAGACGACATCGGCCAGATCGTTCTCGATGGGGCTGATCAGCTGCGGATACTGGCGCGGGTCGTACTCAAGGTCGGCGTCCTGGACCAAAACGATATCGCCGGTGGCGTGAGAAAAGCCGGTTTTGAGGGCGAACCCTTTGCCGTGGTTCCTCGGCTGGAGAATGAGCTGGTCAATCTGATCCCTAAGTGGTCCCTGAAGCAGATCCCGGGTGCCGTCAGTGGAACAATCATCAACCACAACAATCTCAATGTCATCCACCGGGGCAGCACGTACGCGAGAGAGAATGGTCTCAATAGTGGAGAGCTCATTGTAGACGGGTATGACAACAGAGAGTTTCATGAATTCCGGCCCTACTGTCCCATAAGATGTATTATGTTAACTTGCACGTGTTCGAACCACAATTCGTGTGGCACTATGACGCCATCCATACGGAGCTGGCCTATCTCACTACAATGTTGAGGATTCTCCCCGGCACATAGATCTTCTTTATAACTGCCCGGCCTTCCGTGAACGCTCGAACCTTGTCGCTTTGCAGCGCTTCCTGTTCAATAGCCTCCTGGGCGGCATCCGGCGCTACCTTGACCGTGTCCCGAAGCTTCCCGTTGACCTGAATGGCGATTTCGATGAGATCGCCGATCACCGCGTCCTTGTCGAACTCCGGCCATTCTGATGCAAACACGGATCGTGTGGTGCCCGCGATCTCCCATAGCTCTTCAGCCAGATGCGGTGCAAGTGGCGCCACCATTTGAATAGTCTTCAGAACAATCTGATCATTCAGCTCGTCATTGCTGATTTCGGCCCGTTCGAAATCGCGGATCAGCTCCATAAGAGCGGCGATGGCTGTGTTGAACTGAAGCCGATCGAAGCTTTCGGACACCTTCTTGACCGTCTGATTGAGCTTGACGTATATGGAACGTTCGGATGCGGTGAGATCATTCTGGCTAAAGTGCTGCTTTAAGTCCGGCTGGCTGCCGCGATACCTTTGGTGCAGGGGGAACAGCTTGTTGACGACGAACTTCTCGACCCCGGTCACCGTATCAGCACTCCAGAGAACTTCCTTCTCCGATGGAGCCGTGAAGAACATGGCCAGCCGACTGACATCAACTCCTCGCTGGTCCATCAGCTCCAGCGGCGAGACGACATTGCCTTTGGACTTGGACATCACCTCGCCGCTGGCATCCATCACCATGCCATGGTTGAACAGACGTGTGGCGGGCTCGATAGAGTCCAACAGCCCAAGATCGTGCATCACCTTATGGAAAAAGCGGAAGTAGATCAGGTGTCCCGTGGCGTGGGTAACGCCTCCGACATACAGATCCACCGGCAGCCAGGCATTGGCCTTTCTGCTGTCGAAGGGCTGTCGGGGGTTGTGTGGATCTGCGTAACGCATGTAATACCATGATGAGCAGACGAAGGTGTCCATAGTGTCCGGATCACGCTGCGCCTCTCCCCCGCATTCCGGGCAGGTTACGTTCATGAATTCGGGAATGTCGGCCAACGGTGATCTTCCCTCGGGAAGATACTTCGCGACGTTGGGAAGCCTGACCGGCAGATCGTTCTCGGGGACGGCCACCGGACCACACTTCGGGCAGTGGATAATGGGAATGGGACAGCCCCAGTATCGCTGACGAGAGATCGACCAGTCCTTCAACTTGTAGTTCACTTTGCCCCGGCCAAACCCCTGACTTTCAGCGTACTCTGTTACCTTCCCAATAGCTTCCCTGCCTGCCAGGCCATCAAAGCCGTCAGAGTTCACCATTGGTCCATAGTCGGTGAAGGCGTCCTCCATCCGCGCCGGATCAAGCGAAGTGTGCTCATCCGGATGGATGACGATTTTGATGGGGATTCCATACTTTCGGGCAAAGGCAAAGTCCCTGGTGTCGTGGGCGGGGACAGCCATAACGGCGCCGGTACCATAGCCGGCAAGGACATAGTCGGCAACCCAGAGCTGCACCTTCTGACCGTTGAACGGGTTGATGGCGTATTTCCCGGTGAACACACCATCCTTCTCCTCGTTGGCGGCGGACCGCTCGACATCCGACCTCATTAGTGCCTTCTGCTGGTACTTTCTGACCCGTGCCGCGTACTCTCCCTCAAGGTTGAGTCGGCCTATAAGTTCGGACTCGGGAGAGATGGCCATAAAGGTCACGCCGTATATGGTGTCCGGCCTCGTAGTGAAAACAGGCAGTTTCTCGCCTGTCTGCTCGATTGTGAAGTCAATCTCGGCGCCGTAGGATCGCCCGATCCACTCCTTTTGCATCTTCTTGACATTGTCAGGCCACTGATCGAGCGTATCCAGATCATCGATTAATCGGTCGGCATAGTCGGTGATCCGGAAATACCAGCCCATCAGCTCCTTTTTTTCGACCTTGGCGCCAGAGCGTTCGGCAATGCCGTTGATGACCTGCTCATTGGCCAGCACAGTCTTGTCAACCGGGTCCCAGTTGATCCAGCCCTTCTTCTGGAACGCCAGTCCCCGCTTGAACATCTGGAGAAACATCCACTGCGTCCACCGGTAGTAGTCGGGGAGGCAGGTTGCAATCTCTCGAGTCCAGTCGTAGGAGACACCCACACTCTTCAGGGTTGAACGGGAGACCTCGATATTGCTGAGCGTCCATTGCTCCGGATGGATATTGCGCTTGATGGCAGCATTCTCGGCGGGCAGCCCGAACGCGTCCCAGCCGAACGGGTGAAGGACATCGCGTCCCTTCATCATTTGCTGGCGGGCCACCGCGTCACCAATGATGTAGTTGCGGAAGTGTCCCATGTGGATATCGCCCGACGGATAAGCGAACATGACGAGCATGTAGAACTTCTTGCTCTTATCCGGCATGTCCGAAGAGACGAACTGCTGTCGCTGATCCCACAGGTGCTGCCACTTGGACTCTATCGTCTTGAATTCGTACTTTCTTTGTGTCTGACTTTGACTTTGCATGGATGTCATGATCCTCAATCGAGCCATCGTTGATTGCCCATATTATCACAATCGGTCCGGAAGTCCAACATTTTATCGGTTAGCGCGGACGAATCCCGCCGATGCTCACAGGCAGGTTCCCATTGGGCGTTCGGTATTGGCCTACGAGTTTCAGCCGCTATAACGCAGCCTCCACCTCGTTCCGATCGACCGGGCCCAGAGCGACCAGGGCCAGTTGGTTCTCATCGAGGCAGTGCACGGCGGCCTCACGGAGGGCGGCCGGCGTGACCCTGTCGATTTGATCGAGCGTCTGTGCAAGACTCTGATACTCACCCAACATAAGCTCTTGACGCGCAATGCGGTTCATGCGATTACCGGTTGACTCCATCCCGAGGATTAGGTGCCCTTTGAGTTGACTTTTGACCGAATCAAGGCTTGCCGACGAAATAGATCGCCTTTTGAGCCTGCGTTTCTCGGCGAGGAGAACCTCAATGGCCTGCCTGACGTGAGTTTTGTCGGTGGCCAGGTATGTTCCGAAAACACCGGCATCGCTGTAGAAATCGTGGAAACTGAACACAGTGTAGGCCAGCCCGTGGCGCTCGCGAATCTTCTGAAAGAGCACCGAAGACATCCCTCCGCCAAGGTAGGAATTCAGGATCAGCACAGGTACTCGCAAAGGGTGACCATACGGTATCCCCGGAAAGCCGATACTGACGTGTGTCTGAGCGTTGTCATCCGGTCGCGTGACAACCGTCCGTCGCTCTTTGCGAGCCGCCGGCAGTGGGGCATGAGCCTCGCCCTGAGGAAAGGCAAACATCTTGCGTACCTTGCGGACAAATCCATCATGCGAGATTGCCCCGGTGGCCGCAATAACGATCGAGCCGGAACGATAGTTTCGATTGATGAAGCCGGTCAGTCTTGAGCGTGGCATAGTACTGACTGTTTGAATTGTCCCGAGAATGGGACGACCAATAGGGTGCCCCTGCCAATATGCTTCTGAGAACAAGTCGTGGATGTGATCGGAAGGTGTATCGATCGACTCCTTGATCTCTTCACATATGACTTGCCGCTCGCGGTCGAGGTTGACCCTGGTCAACTGCGAGTTCATAATGATATCGGAGAGGACATCAAGAGCTAAATCCAGATACTCGTCAAGAATCCTGCAGGTGAAACAGGTATTCTCACGCGACGTGAAGGCGTTGATCGTTCCTCCTGCCGACTCCAGTTGTGAAGCAATCTGAGCGGCCTTGCGCCTCTTGGTCCCCTTGAAGAACATGTGCTCGATGAAGTGCGATACTCCGCGTTCATGGTCACTCTCATAGCGGGATCCCACATTGATCCACACGCCCAGTGAAATGGAACGGACTGAGGGCAGGTATTCTGTTACCACCCTCAGTCCGCTGCGAAGCACGGTCTTCCGAAACAAGGAAGTATCGCGAGCCCTTCTCGATGTGGCCATAACGGCTAACGGCGATTCCCGGAGCGTGCCCTTCGATCGTGGCGCCCGCGTCCGCCCCGGTCGCCACCGCCCGGACCACTGTCGTCGTCACTGTCGTCGCCGCCTCCCATAAGGGCCTTGCGAGACAACCGAATCTTGCCATCGGGGTCAATGCTGATCACCTTGACATCGAGACGATCGCCGACATTGAGCACATCTTCCACCTTCTCGATACGCCGGGTATCGATTTCCGAAATGTGCAGCAGACCATCGGTGCCGGGGAGTATCTCAACGAAAGCCCCGAAGGTGGTCGTGCGACGGACGATCCCGTTGTAGATCTTGTATAACTCGGCTTCCTCGGCAATGGCCAGTACGCGCTCGGCTGCCGCACGTCCGGCGGCTGCATCGACCGATGCAATGAGCACCGTGCCATCATCGTTGATATCCACCTTAGCGCCGGTTTCCTCAACAATGGCACGGATGACTTTTCCGCCGGGGCCAATCACATCACCAATCTTGGACGGGCTGATCTTGATGGTGAGAATGCGCGGAGCATATTCAGAGAGCTGGTCACGATGTTTGGAAATGGTGGCATTCATTCGGTCAAGAATGTGCAGCCGCGCCGTGCGGGCGCGGTCGAGAGCCTGGCGCATGGTGTCTATGTCGAGACCGTCAACTTTGATGTCCATCTGAATGGCAGTGATGCCCTCAGCCGTACCGGCGACCTTGAAGTCCATGTCGCCGAAATGGTCCTCATCACCGAGAATGTCGGTCAGGATAACGACCGTGTTCTCGGCCTTGATCAACCCCATCGCAATGCCGGCGACCGGCGCCTTGATGGGAACGCCGGCATCCATGAGGGCCAGCGAGCCGCCACAGACAGATGCCATTGAGGATGACCCGTTGGACTCCATGATATCCGACACGATTCGGATGGTATAGGGGAACCCCTCTTCGCTGGGAATGACGGGCAACAGGGCGCGTTCGGCCAGATTGCCATGACCAATCTCACGGCGGTTGGTGCCTCGAATGGGCTTGGTTTCGCCTGTTGAGAATGGTGGGAAGTTATAGTGCAACATGAAGCTTTTGGTGGACTCACCTTCCAGTTCATCGAGTCGTTGCTCGTCGACCTTCGTCCCGAGGGTAACGGCTACCAGGGACTGCGTCTGCCCACGGGTGAAGATGGCTGACCCATGCGCTCGCGGCACGAAGCCCACCTCGCAGGTAATCTGACGCACCTCATCAACCGGTCGACCATCAATTCGCCGTCCTTCGCCCAGGATCATGTTGCGCATGGCTTCGGAGTCGAGGTCATGGATGATGTTGTGAATGGCACTGGCTGAATCCTCGAATTCCTCTGCGAGTGCCTCCTCGATCTCCCCGGTCAGTTTCTTTTTGGCACTGCGACGCTCATCCTTGTCAGCGATCCGGTTGTACTCATCGAGCCGACCTCCAACTAATTCCGTCACCCGGGAGGTCAGCGATTCGTTGACCTGGACCGGCGTGTACTCGAAGGTCGCTTTGCCGCACATCTGCTTCAACTCGTCGACCTTGGCCAGGATCTGTTTGATGTAATCAAACCCGAAAAAGAGAGCGTCGGCGATATCCGACTCGGAGACCTCGCGCGACCCACCCTCGACCATCGTAATAGCGTCAGCACTGCCGGCGAGAACAATGGACAGATCGGATTCCTCGACCTGTTCGATGGTCGGATTGACGACGAACTGGCCATCGATACGTCCGACCCGGACACCGGCGATCGTCCTGGAGGTCGGGATGTCGGAGATGGCGAGCGCCGCTCCGGTCCCGATCAGGGCCAGTATGTCAGTGTCATTCTTCTGGTCGTGGGAGATGATGAAGTTGATGACCTGTGTTTCCCCTTTGAAATCCTTGGGAAACAGGGGTCGAATCGGACGGTCAATGATGCGTGCCGAGAGGATTTCCTTCTCAGAAGGTCGCCCTTCACGCTTGAAGAAGCCGCCGGGGATCTTTCCCGCGGCGTAGGTGCGCTCGCGGTATTCAACGGTCAGCGGAAAGAAGTCGAAGCCCTCTTTAGGCTCGGGATTGGCGCATACGGTGGAGAGAACCATCGAATCACCGTAGCGGACAGTGACGGCGCCGTTGGCCTGATTGGCCAGATGGCCGCTCTCAATGATCAGGGTGCGTCCACCCAATTCTAATTGTACACTATGTGGCATATGTTCCTGTCTCAATCATTTGGGCGTCGTTAACGGCGCAAGCCGTGTCGGACCACGACATTTCGGTAACTTTCGATATCTCGATCCTTGAGGTAGTCAAGCAGACGACGACGCTGACCGACCAGCTTCATGAGACCCAGACGTGTGTGAAAATCCTTCTTGTGCTGTTTCATGTGCTCGGTCAGGTGACTGATCCGAGCGGTGAGCAGCGCGACCTGGACTTCGGGCGATCCCGTGTCGCGCTCATGCAGGCGGGTTTCGGAAATGATCTCCGCCTTTTGTTCTCTGTCAACTGGCATTCCTTCTCTCCTTTTCAATTATCTGCAGAATCTCTTGCTTATCAAGTTCTATCTGGCGTTTGAGGTCATCGACATTCTCAAACCGACGGTTCTCCCGGATATAATGCGTCGGGTACACAATCATTTCGCGACCGTACAGGCTTTCATCGAAATCAAACAGGTTGGCTTCGACGGAAATACGCTCCTGCGGATTGAAGTGGTTTCGACCGATGAACATCATGCCGTCACGACGAGTGTCGCCGATACGTGCCCAGCAGGAATAGACGCCTTCGGTCGGCAGCAGTTTGCGGGGGTTGTAACTCACATTGGCCGTCGGAAATCCTATCTTGTGCCCCAATCCGATCCCCTGTTCCACCTTCCCCGCGATAGCGTAGCCGTGGCCAAGCAGCCGGATGGCTTCCGGCAGGCGATTTGCCTGCAACGCCCTGCGCACGCGCGATGATGATATGGGTTGACCATCGTCCATTATCGGGCCGACCACCTCGACTTCGAAGCCGTAGTCGCGACCGAGCTTGGTTAACTCAACGACACCGCCGCCGCGGTTCTTGCCAAGGGCGTGATCATAGCCGATAATCATCTTGCGGGCACGAACCGTTTCAACCAGAATCTTCTTCACGAATTCCTCGGCAGTCCACTGCTGGAGCTGCTTGTTGAACTCCAACAGGAGGACCTGGCCAGCATAGAAGTCCTTCAGGAAGATCTGCTTTTCCTCAATAGTAGTCAGCAGCAACGGGATGTTATCCGGCGAAACCACTACCCGCGGGTGTGGGTGGAACGTAATCAGGACCGGCTCCATTCCCAGGCGGGAGCTTTCTGAGGCTACGCGACGGAAAATCTCCTGGTGGCCGCGATGGATACCATCAAATGTCCCCACTGTCGCGACCGCGCCGGCCGTGGACAGAGGTTTGAAATTCTCGAATCCTTGTATCACGCGTAGGCTCAATTCAAAACTCGAATGTACTTAAACAGCCTGTTTCCGCCGTTGCTGTCATCTCTTTGTGGCTCGATGGCTTTCGAAGCAATCTCGCTTTCACCTATGGCAAGGACTCGGCCCCGACGATCCTTGAGCACAATCTTCTCGCCGACGCCAAAGCTGCCGTGGACATCGACGACGTCACCGGGCGAGAGGTCGCGACCGTTAATCACCTGGCGTCGAAAGTCATCACTGACCACCAAGGCGCTGTATTCCAACACCTGGTCGTGCCGCAACAGGTGTGGCCCGAGACGACCTGCCTGATGCAATCGATCAATATCGTCAATTTCGAGCGCATCTTCAAGTCGAAAACGTCCTACCCGGACACGTTTTAAGGCGGAAAGATATGCCCCGCACTGCAGCCTCTCCCCTATATCGTGGGCCAGGGATCGGACATAGGTGCCCTTGGAACAGGACAAGGTCAGGCCAAGATAGGGCTTGTGGTAGCTGGTCGCCCGAATCTCCGAAATCTCGATTTCGCGTTGCGGCAGGTCGACCCGCTCGCCGCTGCGGGCGATGTCATACAGCCTCCGACCATTGACGTGCACAGCAGAGTATGCCGGAACAGTCTGCTTCTGCCGGCCACGGTATGTCTCAAGGAGTTTCTGGAATTCATGAAGCTCCATATCAGGTGGCTGGAGTATTGGCTGGTCGCGGTAGACCCCTTCCTGATCATATGTGCTTGATCGTTGTCCAAGGCAGATCTCGGCCTCGTAGGTCTTCTGCTGATCCGTCAGGAACGGGACGAGTTTGGTTGCTCGGCCAAGGCAAACCAGCAACAGCCCTTCGGCGCGGGGGTCGAGCGTGCCGGTGTGGCCGACTCGGCGCTGTCGAACGGTGTGTCGCACCTCCTGAACGGCGTCGTGACTGGTGATGCCGGGTCGTTTATTGAGCAGCAGAACCCCGTTGTAGTACTTGTTTCTGTTAACCATCGATAGCCTTGCAAAGCAGTTGAGCAATCAGTTGTCGGGTCTGGTCAAGCGGTTTCTCAATGGAGCAGCCGGCAGCGTTGTAGTGTCCGCCGCCACCGAAGGAGCCGGCAATTCGCGAGACGTTGATCCTGTCACGGGAGCGCAACGATATCCGGGTCTCGGCCGGTCCGACCTCCTTGAAGAAGGCTCCGGCAATAACATTCTCTCCGTAGAGGGTGAAATCCACGAGTCCTTCCGAATCGGCCATGGCGGCACCGGATGCTGAAAGCATTGATTGCGTCATACTTAACAGACAGATGCGGCCATCGCAGTGGAATTCGATACTCTCGAGAACCTTCCCCATCAGTATCAACGATGGCTTGGTCAGACTGTAATACACCTTGTCACAGATCAGTTGCGGGTCCGCGCCGCGCTCGATCAGCTCTCCGGCCACCTGCATGGTGCGTGGAGTGGTTGAGGAAAAGCGGAATCGCCCGGTATCAGTGAGGATAGCGGTGTACAGACAGGTTGCGTCCTCGGACGTGATATCGTAGTCAACGCGCACGAGGTACTCATACAGCATTTCGCCAACCGAGGAGGCGCCGGTGTCAATCCAATTGATCTGTCCGAAGTGAGCGTTGTCGCGATGATGATCAACATTGACGGTTGTGACCGAGTCAGTCAGCAGAGACTGAGGTCGTCCCACGCGGTCCAGGTGCGGGCATTCGAGGATAATGGCCAAGTCGACCTCGGTGTCATCGGGCAAGTCCTCGTAGCGACAGACTGACTCGGCACCGGGGAGGAAGCGGTACTTGGCTGGTATGTCACTGTCACGAACAGCCAGAACCTCTTTTCCCAGAGAGCGCAAATAGGCGGTGCAGGCGAGCATCGTTCCCAAAGCATCGCCATCAGGGTCAACGTGCGAGGCCACCATTACTCTTCGGCTGCGCTCGACAACGTCTCGTATGGCCTCGACCGGGATTGCCTGTCGGCTGCCAGGATCACTCGTCTTGGTTGTCGTCGTATTTGATTTCATTGAGCAACTGCTCGATCCGCATTCCTTCTTCAATCGACGGATCAAACTTGAAACTAAACTCGGGAATGTGTCGCAACCTCAGGCCGCGACCTACCAGAGCACGTATACGGCGCCGTTCGCGCTGGAAGTACTCGTCGATCCGCGTCCGGTCTTTCTTGCTCCCCAGAAAGGAGTAGTACACCGTCGCATACCGCAAGTCACGCGTCAGTTTGACGAAGGTGAATGTCACCAATCCGGGAAGTTGTTCTTTCAGTTCAACGTCCATCAGCTCGGAGATATCGCGAAGGATCTGTTCGCCGAGCCGTGTCGATCTGTCGTATTGCTTCATCTTCTAGTAGGCTACCGTTTCGACATCACCCAGGACCACTCCCGGATGTGCTTCAATTCGCCTTATGACGCCGGCAATGACCTTGTCAGAGAAGCCGGTGCTGTTGGAGACGGTCGCGGCTCCAATGATCGCCCGTCGGTGAATATCGTTCTCCCCCACCTCCGCAATGGAGACATTGAAGTCGTTTCGTATTCTCTCCAGAAGGGACTTGATAATCCGCCGCTTCTCTTTGAGAGAGGACACCTGCGGCAGCAACAAACTGCATCTGACAACAACTGTAACCAAGGCGAAACACGCTAACTCAGATGGCGGGCCTCCTCGACGAGCTGGTAGGCCTCGATGAGGTCGCCTTCCTTAATGTCGTTATAGCCCTCAATGCCAATGCCGCACTCGTAGCCTTCCTTGACCTCGCGAGCATCTTCCTTGAAACGTTTTAGCGAGCCGACTGTCCCCTTGTACAGGACGCGTCCGTCGCGAACCAGATGCAAAGTGTCGCCGCGATTGATACGTCCTTCCCTGACATAGCAACCGGCGATATTTCCTACCTTTGGTACCCTGAAGACACTGCGTATCTCGGCAAGACCGACAAACTGCTCCGACACAGAGGGATCAAGCAGACCTTCCAGCGCCTTTCTGACATCGTCCTCGGCCTCGTAGATAATATCGTAGAGGCGGATGTCAACCTTCTCCTGTTTGGCCACCTCGCGTGCTCTGGCGTCGGGACGAACGTGGAACCCGATGATAATGGCATCGGATGCCGCCGCCAACAGTACATCGGACTCGGTGATGGTCCCGACGTTATGGTGGATGATGTTGGCCTTGACTTCCTCTGACGCAATCTTGCCAAGCGTGTCCGCGAGCACTTCGACGGAGCCATCAACATCTCCTTTGATGATGAGTCTGAGCTCCTTCATCTGACCTTCCTTGATGCGGTCAAAGACCTTGTCAAGGGACACGCGGCCCAACGTCCTTCTGGCATCCTGCTCTCGTTTGATCTGCGAGCGCTTGGCCGCGATCTCCTTGGCCTCCTGATCGCTTTCGACAGCAAGGAAACTGTCGCCTGCCTGTGGTACACCATTGAGTCCAGTGATCTGAGCCGGCGTGGACGGTCCGATCTTCTCCCGCTCGCGGTCCTGATCATCAATGATTGTACGTATGTGACCGCAGTAGATTCCGGCGACCACGGAGTCGCCCACACGGGCGGTACCACGCTGAATGAGAACAGTGGAGACCGGACCTCTTCCCTTCTCCAGCCGGGCCTCAACTACAACTCCCTGTGCACGGATTGACGGGTCGGCCTGAAGATCCATCATCTCGGCCTGCAGCAGGATCATCTCAAGCAACTTGTCGACGTTGGTACCCTGCTTGGCTGAGATTTCGACCATGATGGTCTTGCCACCCCAGTCCTCACCCATCAGGTTGTGATTGGCCAACTGCGTTTTGACATTGTCGATATTGGCGTTCGGTTTGTCTATCTTGTTGATGGCGACAATAATCGGTACTCCAGCCGCCTTGGCATGGTCAATGGCCTCAATCGTCTGTGGCTGCACACCGTCATCAGCGGCTACAATCAGCACCACGATATCGGTTATTTGGGCGCCACGGGCGCGCATGGCCGTAAACGCTTCATGACCGGGCGTGTCGAGAAATGCTATGCGCCCGCTGTCAGTTCTCACTTCATAAGCACCGATATGCTGGGTGATAGCGCCTGCCTCGCCAGCAACCACGTTCGATTTGCGAATATAGTCCAGCAGTGAGGTCTTGCCATGATCGACATGTCCCATGACGGTCACGACCGGCGCCCGCTGCTTCAGATTCTCTTCAGCTTCGATTTCACGAGCATACTCACCGACCTCGGCGATCTGCTGAACCTCAAAGCCGAATTCGGCGGCGACCGTCTCAATAGTATCCATATCGAGGCGCTGATTGATCGTGGCCATCATCCCCAGTTCGAAGAGCTTGGAAATGACTTCTGCGGGGCTGAGGTCCATGCGCTGCGCCAATTCGGCCACGGTCATGAATTCATTGACGTTGATGGTCTTCTCGTCGGTGGCAATCTCGGCATCACGACCAGCCACGTCCCGACGGTGCCGTTTGCGGGTCTTCCCCCCGGATAGATTGGCCATCGTGGCCTTGAAGCTTTTGGCCACCTCACCACTGTCCACTTTGCGACGATCACGTTTGCGGCGTCGTTCTTTCTTCTTCTGTTTCTTCTCGATTCGGCGCATCACCCCCGCGACCGGCGACATACCATTGTCCACCTTAATACCGCCGATGCGTGTAGATGAACTGGGCTTTGGGGCTGTCTCCCTCCCGGGCTGAGGCTGTGTCTTCTTCTGTTGCTCAGTCCGCTGCTGCATTTCCTTTTTGGCGACGCTTTTCTCCTGCGCGAACTTCTTGCGCACGGCTTCCTGCATGACCTCCGTCGCCACCGACATATGTGACTTGGGATCAAAGTGCAGCTCGTTCAGAATCTTCAGCATCGCATTCGACGAGACCTTGTATTCCTTCGCCAGTTCGTATATGCGCTTCTTCTGTATCATTCAGTCAGAACCTCCATGGTCGGTAGGACCTAATGTGAGCGTCGAATCAGTCCTCTTTGCGTTCACGGTGTTCGCCTTTTTCGTTCTGATTCACCGGCTCGTCTTCATCAGCCTCGTCTTCGGAGACGGGTACTACGTATTCGAGGTCCTCATCTTCGACATCTTCGTCATCGATCTCGGGCGCCCGTGCTTCCTGCTGATCATCTGCCTCCGTGACGTATTCCTCGTCATCCTCGAACACATCAGTGACAGACAGCTTCTCATCATCTCTGCGAGCTGCATCCTGTGTCTTCTCGATAGCCAACTCTGCTTTTCGCCTCTGTTCATACTCGGCCTCGAGCTGTTCGACAAAGGCCTTTGCTCTTTCGACGAGTGTTTCTGCGGTCTTGGGACCAACACCATCAATACGCTGCAGCAGCTCCGGATCTGTTCCCGCCAGTCTTTGAACAGAGCCGATGTCGGCATCGGCCAGACGCTCAGCAAGCTTCTCCCCCACGCCTTCAAGTTGCGACACCGGAACCAGCAACTCGGCCTCACGCCGCTTAGCCTCATTGTACTCGGTTTCCGACATAATGTTGACTTTCCAGCCGGTCAACTTGGAGGCAAGGCGTGCATTCTGACCGTTGCGACCAATAGCCAGGGAGAGTTTCTCGTCTTCAACGGCCACGGTCATCTTGTTTTCCAGTTCAAATACATCCATGTACATGACCTTTGCCGGCGCCAGCGCGCGCGTAACGAAGATCTCCGGATTGGAACTGAACGGCACGATATCGATTCGCTCGTTGTTCAACTCGCGCACTATTGCCTGAACACGGACACCCTTGATGCCGACGCACGCCCCAACCGGGTCGATGCGGTCATCGGACGAGTAGACGGCAACCTTGGAGCGTTCTCCTGCCTCGCGGGCAATGGCCCTTATCTCGATGACTCGTTCGTAGATTTCGGGGACCTCGAGGGCAAAAAGCGCCTTGACGAACTCGTTGCTCACCCGAGACAACACGATCTGTGGACCACGCAGGTTCTTCTGAACGTCAATTATCAGTGCCCTCACCCGGTCTCCCTGGCGAAACTTCTCGCGAGGAATCTGCTCCTTTATGGGCAAAACACCTTCACCGCGACCCAGGTTTACAATCACATTGCCTTTGTCGACCTGCTGTACCACACCGGATATCAGCGTGCCGACCTTGTCGATGAACTCGTTATAGATGCGTTCGCGCTCCGCCTCGCGTACCTTCTGTATGAGGATCTGCTTAGCGGCCGCAATGGCATTGCGCCCAAAGACCGTCTCGTAGTCCAGATACTCATCGAGTTCATCACCCAGCTCCGCCTCGGGGTCAATTTCCCGAGCGGCTGTGAGCGTGATCTCAGTTTGAGGGTCCTCGACTGCCTCCACCACGCGTTTGGTGATGATCATCAATAGATCCGAATTCTTGCGATCGAACCTGAACGAGATGTTGTCCGTATAGGGGTACTTCTTCTTGGCGGCAGCCAGGAGGCTGGCTTGAAGGGTTTCCAGGACCGCGTCAAATTCGATGTTCTTTTCCCGGGCAATGAGGGTCATTGCCTCGATCATGTCGAATGCCATCTAAAGCCTCGTCTCAAATTATAATCTCCGCCTTCTCAATCTCGGTCAGCGGGATTCTGATCATGTCTCCCTCGCTGTCGAACTCCACCAGACCATCGGCGAAACCAACAATTCTTGCCTGTATCTTCGCACGGTCACGGTCCGAAAAGACGACCCTGACCTCTTCTCCCACCCGGTACCGGAAGTCAAGCTCCGTTGCCAATGGCCGGTCCAGACCTGGCGAGGACACCTCCAGCGTATAACCATCGGCGAACAAGTCCGTTCCGTCGATTACCTCGCCGACGACTCGTGAAGCCTGTGCACACAGGTCAATCGTAACACCGCCATTTGCATACACGAACAACCGGAGTACCCAGTTGCTTTTGTAGTGGCTCAACGTCAGATCTGCCAACTCACACTCAAGCTGTCGGAGCGGCTCTCGGACCAACTCGATGACCTGCTGCTTGATCTTCTCATTCATCATCTTGTCACCGGCTGTCGGGCATAGCGACCAAACCCGGCCGATCCACCCAAGCAAAACAGTTACAGCAGGCAGTGCCCGCTGTAACCGACTATTATACAACTCAACTGCCTGTATAGCAAACAAATAATGATCAGGGCAGGCGACCCAGAATCTGCCGCACCGCCTTGACAACCTCGTCAACAGGCACCAGCTCGGCAGTGTCTTCACAGCGGGCCTTGAGCTCGACGGCCCCCTGATTGAGTGCCTTGTCACCAATCGTGATTCTGACCGGAATGCCGATCAGGTCGGCGTCCTTGAACTTCACGCCGGGTCGTTCCAGGCGGTCATCCATGAGGACGTCAAACCCCTCGGCCTCAAGCTCCTGGTAAAGCCTTTCAGCAGTTCGGGTGTGACTTTCATTCTCCATGCTAACAGGCACAATTTCAACAAGATATGGTGCGATATTCTTCGGCCACACAATACCGTTGGCGTCATGATATCTCTCCAGAACGGCCTGAGGGGTGCGGGTAATACCGATGCCGTAGGAACCCATGATGATGGGGTGCTCCTTCCCCTCGGCATCGAGGAACCTCGCCCCGAGGGTCTCCGAGTATTTCGTTCCGAGCATAAACGTGTTGCCCACCTCAATGCCGCTCTTGGCCTCCAGCGTGCCCTCGCAGCGCGGGCAGCGGTCGCCGGCGGCGGCCTCGCACAGATCGACTACTGCTGTAGCCGTAAAATCGCGATCGAAGTTCACATTGAGGATGTGCTTCTCGTTCTCGTTCGCCCCGATGATGAAGTTGCTCATGGCGGCCACCATTGGATCGACGTAGATGGGCATGTCTTTGAGGCCCACCGGTCCGGCGAAGCCGACCGGCGCCCCGGTACAGGCGCGCACCTGTTCCTCATTGGCCATTTCCAGTTCAACCGCTCCGGCGGCGTTCTTGAGCTTGATCAGATTCAGCTCCCTGTCGCCCCGGATGAGGGCTGCGACCAGCTTGTCGTCGGCCATGTAAATGAGGGTCTTGACCAGCTTCGACGGTGGCACCTTCAGAAAGGCGGTGACCTGCTCTATCGTGGAGGCTCCCGGTGTATCGACCGGCTCCATCGGTTTGGGTACCTCAATGTCGGACGCGTTCTGAACGCGGAACTCGGCCTTCTCAACATTGGCGGCGTAGTCGCAGGTGTCGCAGAACATGATCGTCTCCTCGCCGGCATCGGTATCGACCAGGAGCATGAACTCGTGAGCCGCCTTGCCGCCCATAGCGCCGGTATCGGATTCCACCTTGACGGCCTCGATTCCGGCCCGACGAAAGATGGCGAAATAGGCATCGACCATCTTCTGGTACGAAATCGCAAACGACTCCTCGGTGGCATCGAAGCTGTAGGCGTCCTTCATGATGAACTCGCGACCCCGCATCAGGCCAAATCGCGGGCGGATTTCATCGCGAAACTTCACCTGAATCTGGTAGAGATTGAGCGGCAACTGCTTGTAGCTCTTCAGTTCGCCGGCGACAAGATTGGTGACGGTTTCCTCGTGTGTGCCGCAGAGTATCATCTCGTGCTGATGGCGGTCCTTCATGCGCATCTGCTCTTTGCCGACGGTATCGTAGCGACCTGATCTTTGCCATACCTCGGCGGGACACAACACCGACATAGTGATCTCAAGCGCGCCCGCCCTGTTCATTTCCTCACGCACAATGTTGGCGAACTTGGCGATGACTCGCTGCATGAGTGGCAGGTACAAGTAGATACCGGATGCCAGTTTGCGAATAAACCCGCCGCGCAGCAGAAGCTGGTGGGAGATCAACTCCGCCTCTGATTGTGACTCGCGCAGGGTCGGAATATAGGTCTGCGTCCAGCGCATGAATAATGTTCCTTTATGACAACAGGTTAGCAGTCAAACGGGGTGGCCTGCGACCGGCATTCTCTATGACAGGGCAAAATAGGTATTCTCCGGTATGGCGCAACAATAATCCGGGCAACGTCGGATTGCGGGTTTCCGGACATCATGGAGACAGCACCCGGGTTTTTGCTTGATTTTAGTTAGCTTGAAACCGTATATACGGGCGTGAGTAGATAGAAGCAGGGACGGCGCAAACACCGGCCGTCTGAAGGCCCCTTGCGGGTCGTTCTTTTTGCCCCCGTGGTGTAACGGATAACGCGTCGGCCTCCGGAGCCGGAAATTCAGGTTCGATTCCTGACGGGGGTATTGTTCTTTGGGGGAAGGGAACTCTGTCTGAGATACGTCGTGCGGCAGCCCGCGCGAAGCGGACCGCCGCGTTGTCGACCATGTCACCACTACCAGTTGCCGAGTGGCACGGCAGCCTTGCCGGGGGGCCACTCCTCATTGTACATACGCATATTACCAGAACGCATCCACTTGCCAGTCTCAGCGCTCAAGGTTGAGTAGCCGTGGCGCTGCCAGCGATCAGGAAACTCGCCCTCACGTGAGCGCAACTGCGCGCTCGTTGTGTAGTCATGCATGACCAGGACCCACACCCGACCGGTTCCATACCTGCCTCGTTGACTGATCAGACACACAGCGTCAATCAGCGCCGGCTCACCAGCATTGACCGGCTGGCTGGCCAGCAATCTCGCCAGGCTGTATGGCGGACAAGACCCCGGAATCCCATCGTAACCCCAACGCGGCGGATACAGACTATCCGGCACGCTCGCCGTGTCCCAGGTGTAGGTGACAGGATTGTAACCCGGCTTGGTCGAACGTATCCAGACCAAACCTGAGTCACGAACCGATTCCACATAGACGATCACCGGCCGGTCCACCACGGTCGTGTCCCGCCGGTTCTGCTGACCGAAGGGGCGCACCCCGAAATCGAACAGCCAGAACGATGATTCACTGTGCGATGGCTTCAGAAAAGGCACCCCTGCCGGACCGAGCCTGGTGAGCACGCCGGCATCACGGATCGAATCCGCTGCCTCGGGTTCAGCCCCAAACCCTGAGAAGCACACCGCCTTCTCGAACGCCTCCTCGCGCGTCAGGCCGGAATTTTCTGCTGACGCTACAAGGCTGATCGCGCTGAGAGCCAGAACGGCGACCACTATGTGTTCAATCCTGCTCATTCACCTCTCCTGTTCGATACCATGCGGCAGCCCGCGCAAAGCGGACCGCCGCGAGCCGTGACACCACTACTTCTCTCTGCCTGTATCGTGCCTGCCCACCCCCTCGAACTTCTGTTCCCCGGTGGAGGGCCACGAGCGATCTTCCGGCCTCAGTGGTGCGCTCGGAGTCATCATTGTTTCCAGCAGCCGCCCGGTGGTCGCATTCACGATCTGCGACATCCGGTTGAGTTGATGAATGGGTATCCCGAAGTATGGCGGACCGTCACCATCCCCCCAGCCCCCGGGTGGAGGCGGCGGACCTATCGGTTCAACGGGCGGTATCCCCTCGCAATAAAGCACCCACACATGACGCGGTGTCGCGTACCTGTACTCACCGGGCTTCCCGGGCGTCCCGGCCATCTGAACAAACACAAAGTACTGACCTACCACTCGCTTGATCCGGACCGGATCCACTCGCCCGGCGCTCAGCGCCTCCAGAAACGAGTGCACCGGCATAGTTTCCGGCGGCCCCTGAAGCTGCTCGCCGAAGCTCGGTATCGTGTGAGTGGTCAACTGCCGCTCCGCCTCAGCCGCTGAGATGTCTGGCAGCTCCTCGCGGTCTATCGCGCCATGCGCGAACTCAATCTTTACCAAATGACCCGAGGTGGAGTCCAGGAACACGTCGATATCTCGAAGAGCCGTTATCGTGTCCCGCACATGCTCTGGTCGGATCAGCGCCGCGTCGCGAAAGGTCACCTGCCACACTCTGTGGCGATCAGTAATCCGGTCAAGAAACGGGGTCGTGGAATCGACCAGAGGGCCGATCTTGCACCGCCAGCGGATCTCGGAACCGGCCTTCACTCCGCAGAACTGATGAGCCAACTGCACGGCCCGATCGACCGAACCCACCGGCTCAGCACCGATGGGACTGCCTGAAAGCACCGCGATCGCCAGTGCCACCAAAGCAACTACGGCTACAACTGCGTCCAACACTGCTCTCATTCACCCCTTCTGTTCGATACCATGCGGCAGCCCGCGCAAAGCGGACCGCCGGATAAGCTGTATCGGATCTACTCGATTTCGGCTTCTGATGAATCCGCCTCAATTGTTGGCCAACCTCGATCATCTTGCGTCACTATTGGCTGCGGTCGGTTCGTCGTCATCCTCAACAGGCCAGTAGCTGCATTCACAATCTGTAATAACCTGTTGCGCTGATACACTGGAATCCCGAAATCAGATGGGATCTGAACACTAGCACCCTCGGGTGCGGGAGGAACCCTTGGACCAATGGGTTTCAGGGGTGGAATGCCCTCACAATGCAGAACCCAAACACGACGCGGGGCGGTATCAAACCACTCCTCGTCCTTCTTGTATTTCTCAATATACACGAAGTACTGCCCTGTCACGTGTTTGATTTCGCGTGGATCAACCGTCCCTGCAAATAGTGCTTGTACGAATGAATGCTCCGGCAAGGTGTCCGGCACTCCTCGCAGTACATTGCCAACGCTCTGCTGGGAGCTCTCGAGAAGTTGCCGCTCCGCCTCAGCTGCTGAGATGTGTGGCAGCGAATCGCGATCGATCGGGCCGTGGGTGAATTCGATCTTAACCAAGTTTCCGGTAGCAGAATCGATGAACACCGAAGCATCGCGCAATGCTGGTTGGTGAGTTCCAGAGACGCGTTTCGGCGTCAGCGGCAAATCATAGAACATTACGTGCCATACCCGTTTGCGATCAGTGAAGCGATCGATGAAGGGCGTCGTGGAATCGACCAGAGGGCCGATCCTGCACCGCCACTCGACCTCGGTCTCTTCTGTTGCGCCCCAATACTGGCGTGCCAAATTGACCGCTTGACTGATTGTCGGCACCGATGCCGAAGAACTTGCCACAACCAGTAGTAGCAACACCGTGCAGATTGCCTTAGTCACTTGCCGCTCCTTTGCCTGTAGCCCACTTACCCATCCTGCGTTGCGCCGCAGGTGCTGTCTCCGTTAACTACCCCGGGCGGGTGCAATTGAAGGGGATGCCCGCCATGCTGCGTTGCTCTGTCATAAGAACGTACAACAGCCCCGATTTGTCAAACTGGAGTCATGGCCGAAACCATCAAATCGCGACGCACCGCTTGTCCATTAAGCAAATATGGTCACCAACACGACCCCCCACAGGATGGCGCAGCCAATGAGCGAGGATGAGTTCCCCTTGCCGATCCACAGGGCAGCTGCCGAATAGATCATGGCGATACCGAGCCGGGCGGTCCACTTCTCAAGATGTGGCCACGTGTAGGCATCAGCCACGAGCATAAGACCCCCTACGAGAAGCGACATATACATCAGCCAGTCCTGATTCTTCGTCTTCTTCTTCGGATCAGCCTTGACTGTTTGCCCGGCGCTATCGGTGCTCACGCTTGAACTCCCTGAGGAAATCCTCTATGCCCTGCCGTATGCCGCGGGCCAGTTGCTTCTGGTAGCGTTCTGTCCGCAGGGCGGCCTCCTGCTCGGGGATCATCATAAAGGCGCACTCAACGAGTATGGCCGGATACTGCGTCGGCCGAATCACGGCGAAATTGCCATGGTACAGCCCGTGATCCGCCAGCCCGCTGGCAGCTGCGAGACGATACTGCACGTGCCGGGCAAGGTCAAGAGAATGGAGATGGTAGTAGTAGCTGGACGAGCCATTGTTCACGAAGGGATTGACTCCATCGGGCAGGGCGTTGTTGTGGACGGAGATGAACATGTCTGCCCTGGCGAGCCGGGCAATCTCGGGCCGTCTGTACAGGTCGACATGGGTGTGGTTGTCGCTTCGGGTCAGTGTAACCAGAGCACCAGCTTCAGCCAGTTCGCGCGTAAGTTGTAGCGCGATGCCGAGATTCGCCTCGGCCTCGGTCAGACCGGTCGGGCCAATGGCGCCGGGGTCGGAGTAGTGACCGGGATCGACTACGATTCTCTTGCCTTTCAGACTGCCGACGTTCTCCGGCGGCCGGTTGATCTGCAGATACAGCGTGTTGCCACGATAGTAGGCATCGTAGCCCCAGATCGGTTCCGACAGCCTGATGCTGAACTCGTAGACTCCTGTTTCCGGCTGCGACCACGTGGCCCGGTCGATCAGCCCATCGGCGTCATTGTAGCGGATCCAGTCGGTGTCGGCATAGACGCCATAGAGCCTGACAGAAATCTGATCGCGAGCCTCCTCGTGTACGCGGAAGACATGTTTGCCGGCCAGAGGAAACTGAACGACAACGTGTCGCGAATCGACCTCGGCCCTGACAGATCGGACGAATGACACCGGCGGCCACTTGCCCTGCTCCAGAGGCGTAACGGACTTTTTGTGCGCCCAGCCGAGTTGATGCTCTGACAACTGCAGACGGTACCAGTCGCCAACCGCCCCTGTCACCAGCGCCTCAACGCCCTCGGGTTGAAAGAGGGTCAGATACCCCTTGCGGGGACCATGACGAACGATCTGCACTGAATCCGTGAAACGGACCGCAAACGGATAATCGGCAGGGTTAACCGAAAGCCCCCAGTTGCTCTGCATGACCGCCGGCTCACCATCCCATGTGGTGGCGAGCCAGAAGCGGGCGATCTTCTCGGTCGTTATCGGAGCGGAGAACAGGTCATCGAGCATACCGAGAGGGTCCGGAGCTGCAAGCCAGTAATCGACGCGTACCGAGTCGGTCCGCATCTGGGGCGTTATCTTCAGAGCGGCCACATACAGGCCCTTGAGCCGCAGGCTGTCTGAAGTCGGCTGCGAGCCGAAGACGTCCTCACCCCAGTAGGTTTGTGGTCGGGGGGCTTCCTCGATCATCGGCAGCGAGTCGATTGCGCCGGCGATGCAGGCCCAGGCCCGACAACCGGGCGTGGCGCGAATGGCTAGCCGGAGCACATCACCATCGGCAAGCACGAGATCGCCCGCTGGCGAGGCGTGTTCTGCGACGATATAGAGGCTGTCTGCCCGGGCAGTTTGAGGGCGGGCGGAAACATCGATCATCACTGAGTCCGCCAGATTCAGGAACCCGAATTCGAGGGACTGTGGTGCCTGTTGCCGTTGGTCGAGCCACTTCTGGAGCTTCGGGTGACGGCACACAGCCTCTACCTTGATAGCGGAAGCTCCGGGCCTGAGGGCGATGTAGGCGAGAAAGCCACCATCGTGGTGTGTTATCGCCGGACGGCCGTTAACCAGAACGCCGAGTTCCCATGACCGGTCCATTCCGCGCACATGACCGAAGACAAACGTGGAATCAACGGCTGCTATCCGCTGTCCGGGCTTGGGGTAGACAATCTTCAGTTGCGGCAGGTCTGAGGGCATCTGACTCGCCTCTGCAGCGACCGACAACAACACTGCCAGAGCCAGGCCGATTGCGATCAGCGATGCCCGGCGAGTGACCAACAGGCTACTCTTGAATGTACTTTTCCAGGATTTCACGATTGAGTTTCGGTCCGCCGATAATCTCCCGATCGACCTCAATTTGCTCGCGTTCGTAGTTGATGCCGCGGGCGATGTCCGACTCAAGCAGCAGGGGGCCATCAAGATCAAAGAAATCCGCGCGCGAAGACATGTACACCGACTGCGCAATACCCACCGAGGATTCGACCATACAGCCAAGCATGACTTTCTTACCCGCCCTTTGAGCGCGCTGTGCGATTTCGACTCCTTCAAGAATCCCGCCGCATTTCTCCATCTTGATATTGACGCCGTCGATAAACTCCTTGTACCGGTCGAAGTCGTCCGCTGTATCCAGCCCCTCATCCATCACAAGGGTCAGGTCCTTGATTGACTTGGGCTTCATGTGAGGCCATTCCTTGACGAACTCGGCCTCGGTCGGCTGCTCGATGACCCGAATACCTTTCTTGTACAAGTGGAAGATCATCTCCTCGGCCTTGGCGCATGACCAGCCACCGTTGGCATCGATCCGAACATCCTTCCCCTGAATGCTGTCAAGAGCGTCAAGAAGCATCAGGTCCTCCTCATTGCCCATCTTGATCTTCAGGATCGGGAAGTCGGCTTCGGCTATCGACTGAATCATTTGATCAGGCTTCTCGATACTGATGGTGAAGGAGCTTTTGATACCCACCGGCGTACCCAGTGACAGGATTTCCCAGGGATAGCGTCCGCTCTCGCCTGACAGGTAGTTGAGCACCATGCCCATGAGGGCCGATTTGGCGATGGGGTCAATGTTGAAGCGTCGAATCTCTTCGAGCGTATCGATAGAGACAGACTCGATCTCGCTGAGTAGCTTCAGGCCAGTCGTGATGTCCTGCTGGACCTGATCAACGGTCGGACCATAGTGCACCGAGCTCGAGGCCTCTCCGATATACCGGTTGTTCATTACCGTGAGAAGGTTGGTCTTACTGGTAGCGCTTCCCTTGCTGACAGCGAATGTCTTTTTGAGGGGCAGTGTCACCTTGAAGGCGTCGAATTGATTCACAGTACCCTCCTGGTCATACGGTACGACCGGTTCAGATCCTCGCGGTAATCCGGTTGACCGGCCACCAGCGAGTTGATCCTCACCCCACCCCCGCCAACTGAGGCATGTATCAGGGCAGTTGTACCAATCGCGATTCCTACATGTCGTTCAAAGAACACCAGGTCTCCAGTTCTTGTACGTTCACGGGCAACGTTTTGTCCGAGACTAATTTGGTCACGCGTGTCACGCGGCACCCGTCTGCCGAAACGGCTCATAACAGCCTGGACCAGTCCCGAGCAGTCAAACCCGGCCGGGCTTAACCCACCCCACAGGTACGGAACTCCCAGGAACCGTCGGGCCTCGCGGACCAGTTGGTTCCCCGTAAGGGGCTTACTACTATTGATCGGTGCCAGATGTCGCTTCTTGATGAACAACCGCGGCAAATCGGGCACGACAATGCGGTAGTAGTCCTTTCCGGCGGCCCGAAGATTCAGGCGCGTTCCATAGTACACGAAGTGGGGTGGTTGCGTGAGTTTGCCGCCGATCGCAGACAGGAGCAGCGCCTGCATGCTTTTGACAACCCAGCGCTGGCCGGCACAATAGCTCGAGAGGTCAGAGGAGGACACGCGAGTCACCAATCGCTCATCGACCCAGCCAGAGTAGCCATCGACACACTTCGTTACCCGAACGAACCCGGCGCGACGCTTTCCGGCATGGAGAGCATCACCAAACAGACACTGATTGACGCGCTCGCTGGAGCGATCAGCCTCGGCGTGCATGTCGAGCACGTTGGTGATGACGATGGCACCTTCCATACGCCGCAGTCTATTTGTGCCGGGCTCTCTGAGCAACAAAAAAGGGGCCCCGAAGTGCCCCGTTAGTTTGCAGCGACGAATGTTCGCAAAAGGTGATCAGGCCTTGGCACGCGTATCGACAAGCACCTTCTCGATCCGGCGCAGGGCCTCCTTGATATTGTCGATGGAGTTGGCGTAGGAAAAACGTATGTACCCTTCGCCATGCTCACCGAAAGCGGTACCCGGCAGACCAGCCACACCGGCCTGATACAAGAGCAGGTCGAACACCTCTTTCGAGGTCATGCCAAGCTGCGTGATATTCGGAAAGACATAGAAGGCGCCCTGGGGTTTGAGGCAGGTGATACCCTCGATCCGGTTCAGGCCATCGACGATGACATCGCGGCGCTTGCGGAACTCCTCCACCATGATGTTGACCTCATCCATAGGGCCGGTGAAGGCCTCCATCATCGCCACCTGGACCATACTGGCCGGACAGGAGAAGTTATTCACTGCGAAGGTGGCCAGATAGTCGGCCAGCTTGCGCGGCATGACGCCATAGCCCATCCGCCAGCCGGTCATGGCGTAGGTTTTGGACATGCCGTCCATAAGGATCGTGCGTTTCATGGCCCCCGGCACCGAGCTGATAGACACGAACTCACCGTCGTAGACGAGCCCGGAGTAGATTTCGTCAGTGAGTATCCACAGGTCGTGCTCCTCGGCGACCTCGAAGATGGCTTCCATATCAGATCTGGTGAGCACTCCACCGGTCGGGTTCTCCGGCGAGTTCAAGATGATCATCTTCGTCTTCGGCGTCACCAGCGAGCGCAACTCATCGACATCAAACCGAAAATCGTTCTCTTCTCTCAGCGGCACCGGGACTGGGTTGGCGCCGACGAAGTTAACGACCGACTCATATGTCGGATAACCGGGGTTCGGACAAATGACCTCATCCTGGGAGTTGATACAACCCATGATGGCGCTGAAGATCACCGGTTTGACGCCGGGCATGACAACCACATCCTCCGGATCCACCCTAACCCCGCGTGTCCGGTGGAGGTGGTCGGCGACAGCGGCCCGAGCCTCCATGGTCCCTGCTGACGGGCTGTAATGCGTGTGACCGTCCTGAATAGCTTTGACGGCGGCGGCAGAGATATTTCGGGGCGTATCGAAATCGGGTTCGCCGATCTGCAGGTGTATAATTGACTTGCCCTCTGCTTCCATTCGCCGGCATTCAGCCAGGACGGCAAAGGCACCTTCCGCCTTCAGGCGGCTGATTCTGTCACTGTATTGCATGGGCCAATGCTCCTTACTCTATTGGGCCAGTATCTCACGTGCACGTTGGGCGATATGCTCAGCGGTGACACCGAATTTCTTCATCAATTGCCACGGCTGCCCGGATTCACCGAACCGATCCGGTATCCCTATCATGGAGAAAGGCAGCCGCCTGCCGTCAAGCTCTCTTGCGCTGCAAATGATCGCAGTGACGCGGTTGCCGAGTCCGCCAACCTGGTGCTCCTCAGCCGTGATCATCGCACCTGTTTCTCGCGCAGCCCTCAGGATAGCCTCGCGATCAAGTGGTTTGACGGTGTGCATATTCACGACTCGGGTTTCCAAGCCTGACTCCTGCTTGAGAATCCACGCCGCCCGCAGGGCCTCGGCGGTTTCGGGGCCGCAACTGACAATGGTCAGGTCTTCGTTTTCCGAGAGATACTCGGCTGCATAGTAGATTTCGAAAGCGTCCACGAAATTCGCCTTCGGCCTGCGGAACCGGAAGACAGTGGCTTTGCCGAACTCAAAGGGCGTATCATCCTTAGTAATGATGGGGGTGGCCTCTCTGGCGAAGCGCAGGTACTTGGGACCTTTTACGTCGAACAGCAGGGCCCGCATTGCTTTCTCGGTTTCGATAGCATCGCAGGGCACCACCATTTTCATATTGGGCAGGCCGGTGATCTGAAACATCGACTCCAGTTCCTGGTGCGTGGCACCATCCGGTCCGACCGATATGCCTCCGTGAGCACCGATGATCAGAACGTTGTAGTTGCCGTAGCACACTGAAACCCGGAGCTGATCAAGATTCCGGGCACAGGAGAAGACACCGTAGGTACCGAATACGGGAATCTTGCCTTCCTTTGCCAGCCCCGCTGCGATCGTTGTGGCGTTCTGCTCGGCGACACCGACCGACAGAAATCGCCGCCGTCTCTCAGGATGATTCCTGTAGAAGTCGGCGATGGTAATGGATTCGGAAATGTCAGCGCCGATACACACGATCCGTTCATCGTCACCGTATTTGTCCAGTGCCCGGCCGAGAGCTTTGCGGGTCGCGTCCATCTCGACTCTCATCTCGTCTCCGTGATTCCACCAGTAATCGCGGGAGAACTGCGGCAGTTCGGAATCAAGCCGCGTATCGACCTTCATCAGATACGATTGGCCGTACGCCAGCAGATCGTCGACATCGAACGCATCGCGTAGCTGTAACTCGCCGAGCAGGTCATCCAGTTCCTGTCGGTTCGGCGCCTTGCCGTGCCACGCGACGATATCCTGCATGAAGGATACACCCCGTCCCTTGTTGGTGTGGCAGATCACAATGACCGGCTTACCGGTTGTGTTATGGTTGCGTGCCCAATCGAGCTTCTCGACCAGCATCTCCATGTTGTGTCCATCGATCTCGATCACGTGCCAGCCAAACGCCTGGTATTTCCATGCAATCGACTCGATACTCATCACCTGCTCAACCTCACCATCGATTTGAAGACGATTCTTGTCATATATCTGAATGAGGTTGTCCAGATGATAGTGATTGGCGCACATGGCGGCCTCCCATGTCGAGCCTTCCTGTTGCTCTCCATCGGAAGTAATGGCAAAGACACGGTAGTCATGGCTGTCCAGTTTCGCAGCCAGCGCCACTCCCACAGCTACCGACAGGCCCTGCCCCAGTGAGCCGGATGAGATCTCGACGCCCGGCAGGTCCAGATGATGCGGGTGACCCTGGAAGCCAGACTCGAGCATGCGCAGTTTCATCAATTCGCGCTCGGGAAAGTAGCCGCTGACAGCAAGCGAAGTATACAGCGCCGGTGCCTTGTGTCCGGCGGACCAGACGATGCGATCCCGTTCAGGCCAGTCCGGTCGTGCCGGGCTGTGGCGTGCCACCTTCAGATACAGCGCCGCGCAGATATCCATGACACTCAGCGTGCCGCCGGAGTGGCCCGATCCTGCGGAGCAGAGCGCTATCTCATTCAGACCGCGCATGTAGCGGGCCCTCTCGATCAACTCCCGGGTGGAGTATTCACGGATGGGCTGTTGGGTGGCTGTATCAACTAACGGCATGACCTCTACTCTGCTTTCAGGCTCCCGCCAAGGCGGCGTTCAGCCTGTAAATAAGCAGAAGAAGGGCCTAAGTGTCAATCCTTTTGAGGATTTCGACGCGCCACAGTCGTTGCAGCTTGTGCCGCAAGCGCTGCACCGTCGAGTTGTTGAGGATTATCCGATCGGCACATTCGCGATAGGCCGCAAACTTCAACTGGGCCTGCTGGCGGGCGCGAGCGTCATCGGGATCGATACCGCGCTCAACCAGGCGCTTAAAACGCATCTCGGCCGATGCGTGCACGACCAGCACGTAGTCCATGGTGTCGCACAGGCCCCAGTTCGGGAGAAGGGCAGCGTCTACCACTACCACACGATGGCGGGCAGCAAGCCGTTTCATTCGACGATGCAGCTCGCGCAGGAGATGCGGGTGGACAAGCCGGTTAAGGGTGTCACACGAGACATCATCGGCAAAAGCGCGCTCGGCCAGTTTCAGACGGTTGAGGCTCCCACCTGGCTGCAGGATGTCGGTCCCAAATGATCGTGCGAGCCGGGTCAGCAGGGTCTTGTTGGTCTCGACCACATCTCGCCCGACTTCATCGGCACTGACGACCACCCCCCCCAGCTCGGCGAGGATTGATGCCGCCGTCGATTTGCCGGAACCGATTTGGCCGGTGACGCCCAGATACATGGCCGCTACTTCGCCTCCAGCCAGTTAGCGCCGATACCCATATCCACGACCACGGGAACCCGCAGCACAAGCGCCTTCTCCATACCGCTTCGCACCAGTTCTCGCAGTCGGTCTGTCTCATCGCGATGCGCGTCGAATACCAGCTCGTCGTGGACCTGGAGGAGCATTCTCGATTTCATGCCCCTCATCTGCTGGTGAATCCTGATCATGGCCTTCTTGATCATGTCCGCTGCCGTCCCCTGGATCGGCGTGTTGATCGCCACTCGTTCGGCGAACTGGCGTACATTGCGATTCTTGTCATTGATCTCAGGCAGGTTTCTTCGCCGATTCAGCAAAGTTGTCACATAGCCCTTCGAATGCGCAAACTCTATGGTGTTGTCGATATACCGTTTGATACCGGGGTATCTTGCGAAATACGTGTCGATAAACTGCTTCGCCTGTTGGACATCAAGATCTGTCTGCTGCGACAGACCATAGGCGGATACTCCATAGATAATGGCAAAGTTGGCCGTCTTGGCCGCGCGGCGCATGGCGGAGTCAACTTCGTCAATGTTGACACCGTACACCTCGGCGGCGGTCCGTGAGTGAATATCCTCCCTGTTCTTGAAGGCCCGGATCAGTCCGTCGTCTTCTGAAATGTGGGTCAGAATTCGCAATTCAATCTGCGAGTAGTCGGCCACCAGCAGCGAATAGGCTTCATCGCGGGGAACAAACGCCCGGCGAATCTCCCGCCCCTCCTCAGTGCGGACCGGGATGTTCTGCAGATTCGGATCCGTGGAAGACAGCCGACCGGTTGCCGCGATGGTCTGGTTGAAGGATGTATGCACTCGACCCGTGGCCGGATTGATGAGTTTCGGAAGAGCGTCAATGTAAGTGTTTTTGAGCTTGGTCAGTTGGCGGTAGTCGAGAATCATCCGGGGCAGTTCATGAATCCGCGCCAGTTCCTCCAGCACACGCACATCGGTAGCGTAGCCGGTCTTCTTGGCGGTGCGGCCCATAGTCGGCAATCGGAGCTTCTCGAACAGGATATGACTCAGTTGCTGCGTAGAGTTGATGTTGAATTCGCCACCGGCGATGCCGTATATCTGCTTTCGGACCTTGATCAGTTTCTTGTCCATGTCCTTCGACATCTGCGCCAGCAGGTCGGTATCCACGCGAATTCCTTCCTGCTCCATATCTGCCAGTACCCGGACCAAGGGAAGCTCTACGTTGTAATACAGGTTATTCATGTCCAACTGATCGATTCGAGGCGCGAGCACACCCCGCAGCCGATAGGTGAAGTCCGCATCTTCGGCAGCGTACTTTGCCGCCTTGTCGACGGGCACTGTGGCGAATGAAAGTTGACTCTTCCCCTTGCCGATCAGGTCCGTGATCGGGATCATTTTGTGGTCGAAGTGCTTCAGGGCAAGAAAGTCGAGCGAGAACTGGCGATCGGACGGGTTGATGACGTAGGCGGCCAACATGGTATCGAAACTGATCGGATTCACCTCGATGCCCGCCCGCCTGAGTACCAGAAGATCATACTTGATATTCTGGCCGATCTTCTGTACATCCGGATTCTCCAATAGTGACCTGAGCACAGCAACCGCTTCATCGAAGGGCAGATTGGCGTCGTCATCGGAGGTGTGTGCCAAAGGCACATACCAGCCCGTGCCGGCTTTGTCCGACAGCGACACACCGACCAGCTCGGCAGTGTGAGCATCGAGGCCCGTGGTTTCGGTGTCAATGGCGACTTCCCGACTGTGGGAGAGTTGCTTCATCAGGTCGGTCAACTCCTCAAGCGATTTGACTCTCCGATAATCGTGTGTATCCTGTCTGCCTGGCGCTTCGGGAACGCTCTCCCCCGCTTCAGCAGGCATCAGCTCTCTGAGCAGCCGATTGAATTCAAGCTTGAGAAACAGGTCCTTGACGGCATCGTAGTTGATCGGAGCCCGCTTGAGGTTCTCCAGTTCGCATTCGACAGGTACGTCGGTAGCGATCGTGACCAGCTCCTTCGACAGCCGGGCAGATGCCATGTTGTCGGCGACTTTGGATTGAATCCCCCTGGCTTTGATCTGCTCTACACCATCCAGCACTGCCTCCAGCGATCCAAACTGCTCGAGCAGCTTGTCGGCAGTCCTGGGACCGATTCCCGGTATACCGGGGATGTTGTCCGAGGAGTCGCCCATCAGAGCCAGCTTGTCAATGACCTGTTCGGGGTGAACGCCGAATTTCGCTTTGACTTGCTCTCGGCCAAGGAGTTCGGCACCCGGCTGCGGGCCGGAACGAGGGTAGTATATCTTCACATGGTCGGAAACAAGCTGGAAGAAGTCCTTGTCACCGGTTACACACCACACGTTCATTCCGACCTTCTCTCCCTGACGGGCCAATGTCCCGATGACATCGTCGGCCTCGTAGCCCGGAAGTTCCAGTCGCGGTATGTTGAGGGCGTCGACCACTTGCGAGATACGCGGCAATTGCTCAACGAGGTCCTCCGGCATCTTGGCGCGCGTAGACTTGTATTCCGCATATCGCTCGTGGCGAAAGGTCGGGTGTGGAGTATCGAAAATGATTGCCACGTAGTCAGGGTTCTCCTCCCTGAGCAGCTTTAGCAGCGAGTTCGCAAAGCCGAACGCGGCGGAGGTGTTCTCGCCTTTGGAGTTGATAAGCGGGTTGCGGATAAACGCGAAATAGGCGCGATACACCAGCGCGGAACCGTCGATAAGATAGAGTGTACGCCCCTTGAGTTCACTGTCGCTCATAACCATAGTTCACTGATACAACTTGTGTTCCCTGATGTACTCGAGTACACGCTGCGGAATGACGGCCTGTACGAGCGGGTCGTCGGTCCCATAGCGCAGACGTGCGCGCAGGCTGGATGAAGACACATCAACGATCTGTGTGGCCACCATCCGAAATCTGTCCTCGGGATAGCCGGCGGGGATACTCAGATCGTGACCGTAGCGGGTACCGACGGCAAGCTTGACTTCACGGAGGATCATCTCAGTCTGATGCCAGTTGGGCAGTTCCTGCAGATTGTCTGAACCGATAATGAAGTGCCAGTCCACTTTGGGCCATCGCCGCTTGAGCGCCTTTACCGTATCAACGGTGTATCCCGACAGGTTCTCCTCAGCCTCTATTTCGCAGACTTCCATGCCCTCATATCGCTCGACCGCCAATTTGAGCATTGCGGCACGATGTCGATAGTCAGCCTCGCACGTGTCTTCCTTGAAGGGGTGGTTCCACGAGGGCACCATCAACACACGAATCAACGGCAGTCTTAGCCGAACCTGATCGGCCAACGCCAGGTGCCCCTCGTGCACGGGATCAAATGTACCACCGAGCACTCCCCATGCGCCCCCCTGGTCAGGTGCCGGAGGAGTCATGGGCTACTGGGTGCTCGCCGGCATTTTCGGTTAGCTCTCTTAGGTAGTCTCTGGCATCACTGGCGCGCTTACTTCGGGCGAACGACTCAAGAAACGCTTCGAATCGTTCCTTCGCGACAGAGTACTCCTCGTTGTCATACGCCTGTTTGGCCCAGGCAAAAGAAGCTTCCCCCGCTCGGTCGCGTGCCTTGTCGGCCCACTGATGCTGCGGGAACGCGGCAGCGAATCCTTCGAAGCGACGCGCGGCCTCATCGAAATTACCCTGCTTGAACTCCATTTCACCCAGCTCGTATGCTGCCCGCACGGCCCATCTCGATTCGGTGTAGTCGTCGATTACCTTTTGCAGGTATACTTTCGCGGCACCGTAGGCGCGAATGTGATTGTACACCTTCGCCGCCTCATAGTACTTCCGCGCCATGCGCGCGCGCGCTTCGGCCAATATCTCCCTGGCCTGATCGATCAACTCCGACTCGGGGTAGTCGATGATGAAGTCTTCCAGTTGTCGGATGGCAACTTCCAAGTCGGACTGGTCCAGGCCATAGTGCCGCGGCGTGGACTCGTAGAAACTAACTGCCCGCATGAACAGGGCGTTGACGAAGTAAGGCGATGACGGGTAGTTCATGACCAGCCGGTTGAACTCAGCCTGGGCCACGATATAATCCTTGTTGCCGAAGTATGCCAGGCCCATGTAGTACTGTGCTTTGTCCACGATGGCCTCACCGGGGTGATTGTACACAATGGTCTGGAAGTACTGAATGGCGTCGAGGAATTCGTTGTCGTTGTACTTCTCAAGCCCGCGCTCGAACAGCTCGGTCGGCCCGAGATTACTCAATGACAACTTACCGCCACACCCGGCAACAATAGCCAGTATGAGCAGTCCAGGGATCAGTGCAAGTGCCGGGTTGCGATGTTTCTTTATCAAACCGGGTACATCTCCTTGAGCATTGAGTAGTTCCGCATGACCTTGTTCAAATAGCGAACGGGCAACGGGCGGTTTTCCCTGACCATCGCCCGCACTCTCGTCTCCCCCATGTTATATGCAATCAGGGCCTTCTTGACGTCGCCAAACTTAAGAATCTGTTCGAACAGATGCAGCGTCCCCAGTCTAATGTTGAGCGTGGGATCGTAGAGTGAATGAGCTCCTTCCCAATTCTCGCCGGATCGCTTGGCCAGGTCCTTTCCGACGAAGGGCACCACCTGCATCAGGCCACGCGCGCCCACCGAGGACTTCTGGCCTTTCTTGAAGGATGATTCCGTCAGAATCACCGCCAGTATGAACATCGGGTCATAGTCATAGCGGACGCTCTCCTCGTGAATCACATTAGCAAGCTCATAGACCTCTTCCTTGCTGAAGCCGATCTGGAAGTCGTCGATGGCCTTGAATATCTGCAGCCTCTGCTCCAGCTCACCGATTCGCTTCTGCTGGAAGTTGATCTGCCGTTCCAGGTCAAAATTCTCCTGAATAAGATATACCAACAACCCTGACTGTATCAGATATATAAGCACCAGGAGAAACGCGATCGGCTTTGACAAGAAGATTCCGAGCTTCTCAAACTGGATCATCGCTTACTCCTCGACCTTCTTTCCATATAAGTCATATCCTTGAGCATCGGTTATCCGCACCCGGAGAATCTGGCCGGTGTGAAGGCCAGCCGGATCAACATAGACCTCCTGGTCTATCTCCGGGCAGTCACCCTGCGTACGGCCCACTGCCTGGCCCGACGCGTTCAAACGGTCAATGATAACCTGCACGGTGTCGCCTATCAAGTCCTTATTTGCGGTCATTGCTATATCCTGTTGCAGCATCATCAGTTGATCCAGCCGATCGTGCACTGTTGCTTCCGGCAGCCGGCCGGGCAACTCAGCCGCGAGCGTGCCGTCTTCCGGGCAGAAGGCGAACGCACCAAGGCGGTCAAAACCAACATCCTCCACGAAACGCAGCAACTCCTCAAACTCAGCCTGAGTTTCACCCGGGAAGCCGACGATGACGGTCGTTCTCAGCGTGCTTTCGGGGCTGTGCGACCGAATACGGTCAATCAGTCGTTCGATGTCCGTCCGGGTACCATGGCGCTGCATGGCACGAAGAATGCGATCGTTGATGTGCTGTAGCGGCAGGTCGAAATAGGGCACAGTCTTGTTGCTCGGGTCTGCGATGTGGCGCACCAGTTCATCGGACAACTGGGCAGGATGCAGGTACATCAGGCGAATCCACTCCACCCCGTCGATCCCATCGAGCGCCTGAAGCAAGTCGATCAGCCCACTGGGCTGTCCAAGGTCATAGCCGTATAGCGTGGCCTCCTGCGAGACGAGGATCAGTTCCCGCTTGCCGTTCTGTGACAGAAACTTCGCCTCGGTAACGATGGAGTCGATCGGCCGGCTGCGATATCTGCCGCGAACGGCCGGAATGGCGCAGTAACTGCAGCGTCGATTGCAGCCATCAGAGATCTTAACGTAGGCATAGGGAAGGTTGTCAGTAATCTGCCGAGTGGCATGACTCAGATACGTGAGGTTGCGGGCATCCGTGAGAAACGCGCCCCTTTGACCATTGCCACTGACAGCCGCCGCGAGTTCATCGAGTGCGCCCAATCCAAAGACACCGTCGATCTCCGGAAGCTCCCGCAGGAGATCGTCCGGGTAACGCTGAGAGAGACACCCGGCAACAAGCAGCAGACGAGCCGACCCGGTCTTCTTGCACCGGGCCAGTTTGAGAATGGCCTCTATCGACTCTTCCTTGGCCTCTCGGATAAACCCGCACGTATTAACGATGATTACATCAGCTTCGGTGACTTCAGGGGTTATCGTGTGGCCATCGTGAATTAGTCGAGCCGCGATGTAATCGGCGTCAACGTCGTTCTTGGGGCACCCGAGCCGATGCAGATAGATTCGCATACCCAGGGTCCTGTATCACTCAGAGTTTAACGCGGTCAACGGAGTCCGGCCATGTGGGGACAAACAGCGAGTCATGGCAGGGTCGTTCGGTGCTGAGGGATTCGATAATGAGGCGATTATGGTCTTCATTGATATCGTAGTAGTCAAAGTAGTCCAACCGGGCAGGCGTCCCGGTGACAGAAGCTACCATGCTGTCGGGCAGGGTGGTTTGCCGCGACTCAGTCATCGTCAGGCGGTAAGTCGAACCGACATCAATTGGTGTGATATCGTAGTAATCCTTCAAGTGCGCCAGAAACAGCAGGTCGTGGCGCGCCGAGGATCCGGCCGGGCCGGCCTTTTCAATCACGACCTGATTGTTCGGGCGGCTGTACGAGTGAATGAACGTGCCATCGCACACAAACTCATCGTTCGGCAGCTCGATACGGTAACGTCCGTTCTGGTCGATGACTGCAGAGCCGGGCAGTGAATCAATGTCGTTGAAGACTTGCGATTCCACAATATGCAGAAACCGGATGTGAATGCATGCCGCCCGAGAGAGCTCGGTTGCCAGTTCATCGAATGGGTCCCGTTCGGAGGCGACATTGCCCGGCCACATCATTACTGCGACCAGTAGGACGATTGCTGAGGGTGCTGATACTCTGTTCATGCGCTGCTTATACTCGCAGGGAGCGGACTTAGTTCTGGTCCTCGGTCCCTGCGCCGGCTCCCTGGGCGGCAAACATGGCGTCGATATACGCTTGATCGACAAGGACATCGCGTGCTTTGGAACCGTCGAAGGTGGAAATAATCCCTGCCTGCTCCAGCCGATCAATCAGCCGGGCGGCCCGCTGGTACCCTATGCCAAGGCGCCTCTGCAGCAGAGATACCGAGCCCTGTTTGTGACGCACGACAGCCTCACAAGCCTCCCGGAACAGGGGATCGCCCGTGTCGACCTCGACATCGGAAGGATCACCCGTTCCCTGGCTGATTGTCTCCAGTTTCATCATCTCCAAGCCCTGATCCCTGATGAAGTCGACCAGAGCCTCGGTTTCTTCTCCGGAGACCCAGGCACCGTGCAGCCTGACCGGCTCGGGCTGGCCTGAGTTTAAAAACAGCATGTCCCCCGCGCCGAGAAGCTTCTCAGCACCATTGCAATCCAATATGGTTCGGGAGTCGACCTTCGACGATACCTGGAAGGCCAGTCGGGCCGGGAAGTTGGCCTTGATCAAGCCGGTAATCACATCAACAGATGGCCGTTGAGTGGCCAGAATCAGGTGAATCCCCACTGCGCGAGACATCTGAGCCAGACGCGTAATCAGGTTCTCGGTGCGAGTGGAGGTCGAGGACATCATCAGATCGGCAAGCTCGTCGACAAAGATGATGATGTATGGCAGTTGCTTTTCCGGGTCCTGTTGCTTGCGATTGTAGTCCTGGATGCTGCGTACTGAGGCATCGGCCAGGCGGCGATAGCGGTTCTCCATCTCGTTGACTGCATCGGCCAGCACCTTCTCTGCCCGGCGGGGTTTGGTTACAACGGGCCGGCCAAGATGCGGTATGCCCTTGTAGACCGACAACTCCAGCATTTTGGGATCAATGAAGATAAACCGCACCTGCATCGGGTGCAGACGGTACAGCAGCGATGTTATCAACACGTTCATACAGACGGACTTACCTGACCCGGTGGCCCCGGCGATGAGCAGGTGTGGCATGCGTGTCAGGTCGGCAATGTATGGTCGTCCCGATATGGTTTTACCGAGCGCCAGGGGTAGTCGCACGCCGGCATCGCGGAAGACCGGGGTATCGAGCACATCGCGCAGCAACACGGTCTGGGCCTTGCGATTGGGGATCTCTATTCCCACTGCGGCTTTGCCGGGAATGGGGGCAACAATGCGAATGCGTTTAGCCTTGAGGGCCAGTGCCAGATCGTCTGACAAGTGGATGATCTGATTGACCTTGACACCTGCGGCAGGCTTGAATTCGTAACGCGTGATCACAGGCCCCGGCAGAGTCTCGATTGCCCCCTCAATACGGACACCGAACGTCTCCAGCGTCTCGCGGAGCATCCGCGCTGTGAACTCCATCTCGTCCTTGCCCACCGATGATCCGACTTCCGGATTCTGCTTGAGCAAGTCCAGGCTGGGGTATTGGTATTCCACCGACTTGACATGAAGTTGCCGAGCCGGTTTGACCAGTACGGCCTTCCTGCGCCCGGAGCCCTGAGAGTCGACGTCTTCCGGATCATTCCCGATGTCGTCGGCATCCGCCGAATGGGCTTCCACAGGAGCCTCTGCCGCCTCGTCTGACCGGGTGTCCGGCTCCGTTTCATCCTGCCTGTCAGGCCCCAGACTCCTGATCCAACTACGCAGACGCGAGATGTTCACGGCCGATTTCAGCCTCAACCACCACCCGCTCAAACTGATAAGTGACGGCCGGGGAATGCGGAAACCCTTTGGTCGCGGCAGGCGCAGTTTCAACAAACCGGACACCGGCGTGTACAGTACGAGAACGACCAGGAGCAATCCTCCGAGGAAGATGTATGAGCCGGCAGCGCCGATGATCTTCGTGGTCAGCACGGTCAACTCACGGCCGACATACCCACCAATACTGGTAGCCCGGCCGATAGTCGGCGCGCTCACGACGTGGACATTGTACAGCATCGTCGTCAGCAAACCAGCCGCAGCGGCCACCATTGTATTGACCCGGACAGTGCGCACAAACTCCGAGGAGAACATCCTCAAGCTGGCCACGATCAGTCCCGCGGCGAAGAAGTACGCCAGCCAGCCAACCAACGTCAGCAGGAAATAGGACACATAGGCCCCAACCATAGCCGCCTGATTGTGGTAGTTGATCTCGAACGGGCTGAGGTGAGGATCAACCTGCCCGGTGATGCGGGCATCATCGTGGTACGAATGAGTGGCCAGGGAGACCACCAGAATCGCCGCCATCAGAAGAAACAGCACCCCCATTGCCTGCTGGCGCCGCCTTGAGCGAGTCGCTGCTTTACCTTTCCGTCTTGCCATAATGTCGGAATCTGCTCTGTTCCCCCTCAAATCTCAACAACAACTTGGCCACTGCATTCAACAAGCCCTGAAACGAAAAGCAAAGAGGCAGGGGACAGCAACCCCTGCCTCACTACTTGTCAATCTGCCAAGGCTACTTGCGGACGGCATCTTTGAGATTTTTGCCAGCCTTGAAGACAGGAACCTTCGTCGCCGGGATCTGAATAGCGTCACCGGTCTGAGGATTCCGGCCGGTGCGGGCCTTGCGCTGTGAGATTGAGAACGTGCCGAATCCGGCAAAGCTGACTTTGTTGCCGTCTTTGAGCTGTCTGGTCACGCCCTCCATGAAAGCGCCCAGGGCTTCCGCGGCCTGCTTTTTCGATATGCCGGACTCGTTAGCCATCAGATCAATCATCTCATCCTTGGTCATGGGACATCCCCTTCCAAATGGTAGTTTATGGTTCTTTTCAGGTTCACTTCTCGCATTATATGTTCGCGAGATAATCCCAGACGCCGGATAGTGTCAACAAAAAGAACGGCTATAAACACGCGTAAATACAGGCTTTTGGGGCGACAACGGGTGACCGCCTTTAGAACATGCCTCCCTGCAGACGCTGGACATAGCTGTCGTGCGAGTTGTCTATCTTGATCTCAGGCAAGGCGGTCACAAACAGCTTGAAGCCAAAACCGCGATTAGTGCCAGTTGGCACGAAATACAAACTCCCTGTCCAGCAATGGAGTTGCCGAGAAATGTTGATGCTGATGTTTAAGGTACGATGGGTCAGCAGATCGTAGCGCTGGCTCCACGTGACATCGGTCAGGGGGGTCAGGTAGAACTTCGTGTTGAACTCGATATAGTGGCTGGTCTTGCGGAACGTGGCTCCTTTGCCGCTCTGGGAATAATTGTAGTGGGCCGATAGTGACCAGCCTCGTCCGCCGGACGCCGGCCGAGGTCCGTCCCCGGAGGCGCTCCCGTGTATTGGGTCATCGAAAAAGAACGTCTTCCCCGAAAGGCCGGTGAACCTGGTATCAAAGCTGAAGCGCGAGACATAGAAGAGCGGGTCGCTGGAGTTCGGTGCATAGAATGGCTGCGTAAGGCCCACCGTCAGATTAAGGCGCGGCAGTGCTGAAGACGTGATGGTAGTCGTCAGCGGGGACAGAGGTGTCTCATCTTCTTCGAAATCATAAGAGAATGAGGATCGGACCGACAGCAGGTCCAGAGTTCGTTCCATCTCTCTGGCCCGAAATTTGGCGCTGAACAGGTGGTCGAGACCGACCGTTACTCGCGAGCTTTTCCGGCTGCTGGCCCCCCCACCGGCGAAGCTTCGTTCCTTAGGAAACATATCTATCTCCGGCGACCAGCTATAGGTGAACGAGGGCGTCATCGTGTGTCGAAAGCCTGTCCAGCCGAACACATTCGGATACACAGTACCATATAGAGCAGTATTCACGCCCACACTGGCGCTGTAAGAATAGGTCCGATACAAACGATCGGTATGGATACCCGCAGCGCGTGATTGATCGGTGTCCCATATCTTGATCCACGTTTCGGAGTAACGAAAGCTCGGGCGAACATTGATGTGTTTGAACAGGTCAATCTTTGGCAGATTTATGCCGGGGTTGTGAGAGACCTTGCTATAGCGCTTGTACTGGCGGGTCTTCAGAGTGTCGTACACCTGTGTCACATTCCATGAAGTGGTGTCGCCGGAACCCGGATCGACTACCGGTATAGAATCGACACGCGCGACAAAGGCCTCCTTGGCCGTGTTGCGATCGGAGTAGTTCAGAAGACTCGGTCGGTACGTGAGGCTCAAGCCATGGTACCAGCTCTGGACGAGATTGCCGTTCTCGTCTTTGTATCCCTCGCCGAACGGCTTGATGACGGGCAGAGAAAGACTCACCTCCGGCAGCTTGTCTCGGCGCGATTCGCGGACAAGATCAACGTAGTGATAGAACTCGCCACTCAGGGACGTATTGCTCCCGTAGCGTTTGGTGAAGTTCAATCGCGAGGTCAGGTTTCTGCCGTTGAGCCGGTCGTTGAGATTGTTCGAGAAGTCATCGTAGTAGGTGGCGTCGGAAACGAAACTACCATAGCCGCCGAGCTTGAGTGTCGGCGTGACTTGATGGTCGTAGGTGGCGTTGAACGTCCAGCGGCTCTTCTTGATCTCCTGGGCCGAACTCCGCAGGTAATCGGTGTCGCGGGTATAGCTGCCCTGAACCGACCCCTTGATGACGTAGAGCTTGTGGAAATTTACGGCACTTCTGAACAGCAGGCGCTGATCGTTCTCGAAATAGTCGAATGAGCCGAGCCAGTCCCAGTAGTCCGAAGGTGCCCAGTAGTAGCCCACATCGCGCACAAACCGCTCGCCGCGTTCGAAGTTACCGAATGAGAAGGTCAAAAACCCGGACCTTCTCCCTGTTTGCAGTGGAAACACATAGTATGGCAGAGCCAGCAGAGGCAACCGTCCAAGATAGAACACCACAGGCTTGGCAATGAGCTTTTCCCCCTCAATGAGCTTCAGGTTACTCGAATGAAAGTGCCAGTGCGGATTGGCGCTGTCGCAGGTCGTGAAGCGACCCTGGCAACCATAGAAGATACGCTCTTGCTCCTTGTAGAATCGCTCACCGTAGTAGAATCCCTTATCATAGTCTGACTTCGACTGAATAATCCGGCCCTTCTTCGTGTCGATCGAGTACTCAAGATAATCGCCGAGCAGCAGTTCATTGCCGTCCTGTAGTTGAACCGGAATACTATTCGGCTGCAAGCGAAGCTTCAGTTCGTATGGGTCCTCGACAAGGCTGTCACTGCCGGTGGTTACCTTGGCAGAAAAGGCCTCTACAATCCGTTGCCGAGTGTCCAGTTGGACATCGTGTGCTTTCAAAGATACCGTCCCAGACTGCACCGCGGCGGTCGCTTCCAGGACGATCGTGGAATCGGCCAGGCGGTAGTCAATACGGTGTGACTGATAGTCGATCGTATCTACCATGATCGGCGGGAGACGCATTTCCGCGCCGGTTGTGTCCCCCGGCAGAGGTGCCGCAACCAACTCCCCAGATGTGTATGTACCGACGGCGCCGCCGATCACCGTTACGGTCTGGAGTTGATTATCCTGAATCATGAAGCGGATGGTGTCACCGGAGACGGCGTTCTCGTGAAACTCACGCGAGCCGCGCGTGGTGGGGTAGTACCAGGAATAGGCCTGCGACCAGCAGAGCACCTCACTTAGTTCACCGTCGATGAAGTACAGCTTGAGGTTCCGCCCCCGGAGAATGGAGCGGTCGAACCAGGTCTCGACCGTATCGACGGCTTCGACAAACTCGCCATTTGCCGAATCGATGACGTCGATCGAATCAAGCGCCTGACCCGAGTAGTAGATGTGGATCAAGCCGCCCGAGATGGTGGACCGTCCGCGCTTCACCACAGGACTGCCGCGCAAAGTAATCACCCCGTCAGCCATGTTGGCTTCGGCCGTATCAGCCATGGAGGTCATGTCCTGCGAGCTGATCTCGGCTTGTCCGAGGGCCAGCGCGAATTCAGCCTCCCCATCATGTTCCACGGTGTCACCACGAATACGGACCTCGTTAAGCGTATCCTCGTAGTTCAGGATCACAAGCGGTCGCTCGTCCATAAACGTATATTGACGGTCGCGATCGAAGTAGACATACGGACCAACAGCGTACATTGAGTCCGTATATGACCATACCTCGACCGTGTCGCCTCGCGAGATGGCGACCTTCGTATTGATATCATACAGGACCGAGTCTGCCAGCAAGCGGAAGTCGCGGTCATAGATCCGGACGCGCCCTTTCAGGTGGACATTCTCAGCCCGGCGCCAGATGGCGGTATCGCAGGTGATAGTACCGCTTTCTGTTTGGAAGACAACATTGCCGACGACGTAGGTAACCAGCTTGCCGTCTTCCTGCAGGATCTCCATCTGGTCGGAGTGCTCCAGATTGATGCGGTTCTGCTGCTGTGCCAGAGCCACCATGGACAGAAACACGGTCGCAAGAGCGCTGCAAAGAAGTGTGATGGCCCTGCTACGCTTCATTGAGAACCTTCATCAGCAGTCTCTGCAGGCTTTCCTCGCTTTCGATGGCGACGTTTCCGGCTTGTGCCTGCACATCGTTGCCGCCGCCCCGACCTCCCGCCAGCTCGCACAGGCGACGCACCAGCCGACCGGCGCTTGCCCGGCCGCCTTCACTTGCTGCAACGGAGATTCTGTCACCGACCAGAACAACAGCAACACCTCGGTTGCGGTCGGCAATATAGCGGGCCAACTGGGTCGCCTTCTTTGGGTCCAGGTGGCGGTCGACGACAACGGCCGCGGGGACACCGGCGATGTCGCGGGAAGCAGCAGCCGACCGCTCCGCCCTGGTAGTCAGCAACTCCTTTTCGGCCTGCCGGAGTTGGTGCCGATATTCTTCGGTCTCTCGTGCAAGGCCGGCGATACGGTCGGGCAAATCATCGACACTGCACGTCAGACTCGTGGCTAAATCGGTCGATATGCGCCAGCGCCGGCCGTAGTCCTCCAGAGCCTGCCGCCCCGCGAGAAACTTGATCAGAGCATGGCCGCGCATGGTATCGACGCCGATCAGCTTTATCACGCCCACCTCGCCGGTGTTGGAGCAGTGCGTCCCTCCGCACGCTGACCAGTCCAGACTGCCGATGCGAACAATCCGAAGCTTCTCACGATCGGGTGGTCGCCTGCGAAGAGGCATCCTCGCCACTTCATCACGAGTGGCGAACAGGATGTCAACCAGATGGCATTCGGTAATGATCTCATTGGCGCGGCGTTCTGCCCGTTCAAGCGAAGGCTCCTCCACCCGGCCCGTCTCCAGCTCCACGGCACCGTAGTCGATTCCCAAGTGGACCGATACGGTTGCCAGCCGGGCCAGGCTGGAGAACACATGGCTGACAATGTGCTGCGCAGTGTGCTTCTGACGGTTGTCCTGTCGTCGATCAGCATCGACTACGCCTGTCACGGTCTGTCCAACATTGCCCACCCTGTCTGCCGTGATATGCTTCACAGCAGGTGTCTTCTCGTCCGGTTCTTCAGTGACATCAATGACCCGGTGGCCGTTGAGGAGGCCGACATCATGCAACTGCCCTCCCGACGTTGGGTAGAATGCGGACCGATCAAGGATAGTGTACCACACCTTGTCCTGCTGACCGGTGGCGGTGATCCTGCCCTCGAACTCCAGAGCGGTCGGGTCGTGATAATACAGGCGTTCAGTCATTCTTCAATGGGCCGAAGGGTGGTCGCTGCTCCTTATACACACAGGTGTTCGGGTCCATCCGGTCACGGGGCAGTGACAGTGTTGATCAGGCTCCCGACATTCTCTATCCTGACCTCGATTCTGTCTCCCGGCACCATTGGCGAAATTCCCGACGGTGTCCCGGTCGAGATGATGTCTCCGGGCAGCAGTGTCGTGAAGGACGTGACATACTCGATCAACTGCGGAATCGGGAAGATCATTTGCGAGGTACGACCCGACTGCATCACCTTACCGTTGAGAATCCCCTCGACCTTCAGATCAGAGTAGTCGACGCCGGACACGATCCAGGGGCCGACGGGACAGAAAGAATCGAAGCCCTTGGCCCGGGTCCACTGCCCGTCCTTCTTCTGCAAATCCCGGGCGGTAACATCGTTGACGCAGGTCAGGCCAAACACATAGCGATCGGCCTCGCTCACGGGGACGTTGCGGCAGCGAGAGCTGATGACCACTCCAAGTTCAGCCTCGTAATCGACGCGCTCTGATTGCCGGGGATGAACAATCCTGTCCTCGGGACCAATGACAGAGGTCGGAGGTTTCATGAAGGTCATCGGATAGTCCGGCGCCTTGTCCGCCGACTGAGAGTGCCTGACATGCTCCTGGTAATTCAGCCCGATACAGATGATCTTGCTCGGCTCAACCGGCGCCAGAAGTGACACCTGGTCAAGCGACAGCGATTCGGCCGTAACCTCGCCTCCCAACCAGGGAGGACCGGTAAGAACCGTAAGGGTGTCATCATCGGCGAGCGAACCATAGAAAGCGGTCTTGCGAGAGGGGTGAAGGAATCTGATGTAACGGGTACTCATATGAGGTCTCTTTCCCGGGCACGCTATGGGCCCGACTGTCATCGGGGCTTTTGGGTTGGAATTAATCGACAGAGCGAGCGGTGGTCAACCAATAATCCTGTCATTACAGTTGACAGAACGAGATAATCCCTTATTTTATATACTGTTAACGGTAATCCATGACAGGACGATTAGAGGACCCCACCCATTCCGCCGATCGTCTGCCCAACAGTACTATCATACCCACACTGGGAGGACTCATGAGGAAGCTGGCGTTATTGTTGCTTTTGGCCGCGTTTCCCTGTACTCTTTTCGCGGCTCCCGACGATGATGGGTTCATCGGCCCCAATAAGCTGCGCGGGAATTCGGATGTTTCTGTGTATCGCGAGGGAGCGCACGGTGTCCCAACTTTCGTTAAGGGCAATCTCTTTGAGGAAGTGGCCAAGAGCGGCGAGGAAGTCGCAACGGCCCTTCAGTTCTTTCACACCCATAAGGGTGCCTATCGGATGGTGAACCCGGACGAAGAGTTGCGGGTCAACCGTATGGACACTGACGAACTCGGAATGCGCCATCTGCGATTTGACCAGGTGTACAAAGGTCTTCGCGTGGTCGGTAGTGACCTCATTGCGCATTTCGCAGCGGACGGTCGGCTGTCGGTGGTCAATGGCACCTTCGAGCCGTACATCGATCTGGACGTCACTCCCGCTCTGCCGAGTGACCAGGCAATTGAGATCGCTGACCGGGAGCTTCAGGACTTCTTTGGCAAGACAGAGCCGGCCGACTTGCCGGAGCTGGTGGTTTTCCCCTGGGAGGGCACCAACTACCTTGCCTGGCGGTTCTTCATGCGCTCCGACAGCCCGCCGGGACGGTGGGAATGCTTCATTGATGCCCGCAGCGGTGAGGTCGTCTATCTGGCCAACCGTATTCAGGAACTGGATGTCTGGGGGACGGGCGTTCGGGTTCTTGGAGACACCACCCAATGGCTGGATGTGTCTCAGAGCGGTTCGACATACTACCTGATCGACTACACGCGCCGGGCCAACAACAACGTGCATGGCCATGATGGGCAAATGCCCGCAGGCAATCAGATTCAGACCAACATAGCCGGCTCAAGCCTGCCCGGCTCGGTGGCAACCGACAGCGACAATTTCTGGGAAACATCAACCCAAAGGCCGGCTGTCGACGGTCACATGTACACCGGGCTCGTCTATGACTACCTGCTGCATCAGTTCGGCAGGAACGGTTACGATGGCGCCGGGGCATCGATGCTCACTATCGTCAATTACTCCGGCAGCGGCGACAACAATGCCTACTGGGATGGCTCCCGAATAGTCATCTGGAGCTGGAGCTCGGGGTGGCGTTCGCTGGCCTCGTGTCCGGACGTCGTGGCCCATGAGTGGGGTCATGCGGTGACGGAGTATACGTCGAACCTTGTGTATCAGAAGGAACCGGGAGCCCTAAACGAATCTTTCTCGGACATGATCGGCGCGGCCTTCGAGTTTGCCCATGACACGCTCGATGACCCTGATTGGGATATGGGAGAAAACGGCAGGACAACAGGAGTGGGTTTCCGTTCGATGTCGGACCCGCATCTGTTCGGTGACCCGGACACCTATGGTACCAGTGACCCGTACTGGATCGATGTAGTCAACTGCACGCCGAGCTCCTGGAATGATTATTGCGGTGTGCACACGAACAGCGGCGTCGGCAACAAGTGGTTCTACCTGCTTTCCGACGGTGACACTCACAACGGCATTACGGTCACAGGGATCGGCGTCCAGAACGCCATGGCCATCGCCTATCGCGCGAATGCCTACTACTGGACGTCCAGCACAGACTATCACAATGGCGCGCTCGGGACCATTAGCGCCGCCGATGATCTTGACCCGTCGGGAGCATGGGCGGTGCAGGTGTCCAAGGCATGGAATGCCGTCAATGTATCTACTCCGCTGGCCGGGGTCGCCTTCAGCTACCCCAACGGGATCCCGGAGATTCTCTATCCCGGACAGCCCACCACCTTCGACGTCCATGTCTTTGGCACACTGGGAGGCACACCGGTTGCGGGCAGCGGTAAGCTGTATTACCGGGTTGACGGCGGGTCTTACGTGGAAGTGCCGATGAATGAGGTTCAGACTGACGAGTATGAAGCCACGCTGCCGAGCGGTGCCTGCGATGACGTGTTCGAGTTCTATGTCAGTGCCGACGAGACAACCTATGGCACATACTACGACCCGGCGCCATCCGATCCACATTCGGCGGTGGTGGCCACGAGCATTGTTACGGTCATGGACGATAATTTCGAGACCGATATGGGCTGGGTCGTCACCGGCAATGCCACCGCCGGTCACTGGGAGCGCGGAATCCCGGCCAATGGTAACCGAGGTGATCCACCGACCGACTATGACGGCTCAGGACAGTGTTACCTCACCGGGAACTTTGCGGGTGATTCTGACATCGATGGTGGCTATACCATCCTGACATCGCCAACATTCGATCTTTCCGGGGGCAATGCCCAGATAAGCTATGCCCGTTGGTATCACAACAGCTACGGCGCTGATCCCAATAATGACATCTTCGTCATCCTTCTGTCTAACGACAATGGCGCCACCTGGGACACGGTGGAGGTTGTTGGACCCTCGGAGCAGGCCAACGGTGGCTGGTTCACCCACAGCTTCAGCGTCCAGGATGTCACCATCCCTACCGGACAGATGAAGATACGATTCGAGGCCTCCGACCTGGGATCCGGATCTGTGGTCGAAGCCGCGGTGGATGCCTTCAAGGTCGTGCGATATGAGTGCGACGATCAGACTGATACTGACGGCGACGGTATCATTGATGCGATTGACAACTGCCCCCTTGTATACAATCCTGACCAAGCTGATAGCGATGGCGACGGTATCGGTGACGTGTGTGACAACTGCCCGGGTGTTCACAATCCGGATCAAGTCGACAGCGACGGGGACGGCATTGGCGATGCCTGCGACAACTGCCCGTCAGTAGCCAACCCTGATCAGATCGACTCTGACGGCGACGGCTTCGGCGATGAATGCGATCTGTGCGAAGGTCACGACGATGCTATCGATTCCGATGGTGACGGCGTGCCCGATGGCTGCGACATTTGCGAAGGCCACGATGACAACATCGACACTGACGGCGATGGTATCCCGGACGGCTGTGACAACTGCCCGTCAGTGGCCAACCCGGACCAGATCGACTCTGACGGCGACGGGTTTGGCGATGCGTGCGATGTCTGCGAAGGTCACGACGATGCTATCGATTCCGATGGTGACGGCGTGCCCGATGGCTGCGACATTTGCGAAGGCCACGATGACAGCATCGACACTGACGGCGATGGTATCCCGGACGGCTGTGACAACTGCCCGTCAGTGGCCAACCCTGATCAGATCGACTCTGACGGCGACGGGTTTGGCGATGCGTGCGATGTCTGCGAAGGTCACGACGATGCTATCGATTCCGATGGTGACGGCGTGCCCGATGGCTGCGACATTTGCCCGGGTTATAATGATAACTCCGACACTGATGGTGACGGCGTGCCGGATGGTTGCGATATCTGTCCGGGTCACGATGACAATGTAGACAGTGATGGTGACGGCGTGCCGGATGGTTGCGATATCTGTCCGGGTCACGATGACAATGTAGACAGTGATGGTGACGGCGTGCCCGACGGTTGTGATGTCTGTGAGGGACATGACGACAGCCTCGATGCCGATGCCGACGGCGTGCCGGATGGCTGCGATATCTGCCCCGGCCACGATGACAACGTCGACAGCGACGGTGATGGGGTACCCGACGGTTGCGACATCTGCGAAGGACACGACGACGCTATCGATACTGATGGTGACGGTGTGCCGGATGGCTGTGACAATTGTCCCGAGGACTTCAATCCCGATCAGTCGGATATTGACGGTGATGGTATCGGTGACGTCTGCGACGGTTGTTGTATCGGTATCCGTGGCAATGTCGACGGCGATGAGAACGATCTGATCAACGTCAGCGATATGACGGCACTGGTGGCCTTCCTGTTCAGCGATGGCGCTGCCCCCGAGTGCGAAGATGAAGCCAATATCGATGGCGATCCGGCTGGTGCCATCAACATCTCTGACATGACTTATCTGGTGGATTATTTGTTCAGCTCCGGTCCGGCACCTGCCCCTTGTCCGTAAGGCGGTAGATACTTCGGAGCTGAGTTCATACAAGACGGCCTCTCGCACTCAGTGCGGGAGGCCGTTCATATTGTTGTCGCGGCAGGCGCTGCAAACACAGCTCGCTGCGCACGTTGTGGGCTACCGCGAAACCGGCTTCCTGATTGTATCCAGCAGTGTACCATCGCGCCATTCGATGATGTGCACAACCTCATCGGTTGTTTCCAACCCTGGCGGGATGACACCGAACTGCTCAGCCTTGCTGAGAGACTTATGATGCAGTTCCTCAATTGACAGCAGCTTCACCCCGAATTCGGCGGCTCGCTCCAATATGGCGCTTGCATATGAGGACTTCGAGGCGGGATTGATGGCTGCGTACTCCTCTGTCACTACAACATCAATCACTTCGCCGGGCGTGGTGCGCGTATACACCTTGTTCACGACTTTCGGGAAGCCCTTGCCGTCCTTGCCGGTCGCCAGCGGAAGAAAGATAATGGTCAGATCCGCCCCGGCAGCGACGTCCTGACCACCGCCGATGCCTCCGATAATCCGCCCACCCGCACACACCGTGTTGAGATTGAACCCAAGGTCAACCTCCAGCGCCGAGAGCACGGCCAGATCGAGCATGTTGACGGCGGACTCCTTGTTGGCAACGGAGGCATAGTACGAGGTTGTAATCTCAAAGTGTCTTGGGTGACTGAGCATGGACTCGAATATGCGCGGGCTTGGCTCGAACAACTGGCCATGCATTAACTGGTGCACCGTCCCCTCCTCCAGCATGTCGACATGCAGGGAGGTTACCCCGCCGATGGAGAAACTGGCCCGGGTCTTCATCTGCTTGAGCATCTCGCGGATGTTCTCAAGCACAATCAGGCCGGCACCGGAACCAACCTGAAAGGCGAAGTTGTCTTGTACCACTCCGGCGGCCTTGATTACACGCGTGACGTTTTCGGCAACCTGAGCGTTGAAAGGGTTCGCTTTCGCTTTGGCCATGTCCAGGGTGCCTGAGCCGATGCCGGAATTGAGACCGGGGTCATCTACCTTGACAACGAAGTCGACCTGCTCCATGGATACGGGTGTCGGCATAACAAGGTGCTCGCTGACTGTCCCGGCCAGTAGGCACACGTATTCGGCATACTCAGCATCAGCGGAGAACAGGCCGATCGGACCACAGAGGTGCTCGGGCTTGCCCATCAGGCCGTTAGCATTGCCCCATTTGTCAGCGATGGGCACCGGACCGAAGGCCACCTTGATGTTCACCTCGCCGGTTTGCATCTTGCGCACACGATTGCCGTGCGAGAAGCCCACCGAAATCCAGGGTAACATCTCCCCCGCCAGAACGAGGGAACCGAACTTACGGTACACGTTCCCATAGGTACCCCTGATGACGCCATCGCTCAACGCCTCCGTCAGCCACGGATCAACATGGTCAAAAAAGGCGTTGCCGTAGATGATGATATCCCTCTTTCCTGTCTCGCGCAGCTTATCGATAATCAGCTTGAGTCCCTTGTCGCCGGTTCGGTAGTAGTGCGGGTAGGAGATGACGTCGCCATCTTTAATGATGTCCATGACTGCATCCAGGGTCACGACCTTACCCTCGCGTCGAGGGAAGCGGCGGGCAATCGTTCGCCCGACCAGGCGGCCGGCGAATTGTCGTTCGCTGAAGGCCCCTTCGAAGGGTCTGTATGTCTTGCCGTTGAATTCCATAGTAGTCTCCATTTTGTGGTGCTCAGCAAGACTACACAGCCGATGAGACGCTGTCAAGTGGAGTGGACTGTCTATTCTGCCCGGTGCGAATTTGGATTGACGCCGGAAGTCCGTCAGCCTATATTGCAGTAGCCCACGAACATCGGTGGCAGTCATCCTGCTTGTTACACGTCGCGGCACAAACCACCTCTTCAAGGAGTAATTCTCATGGGAGGATTGATCTTCCTGTTGGCGTGTGTCTTGGTGGTTCTCGCTGCCGGCAGCGCACGGGGTGCCGTTCACACCATCGAGGTCATGGAGTGGACGTTCGACCTGCCCAACGTCACGATTAGTCCGGGCGATACTGTGAGATGGGTATTGTTGTCCGGGGCTTTCCAGGTGTACTCACTGCCGGAGTCACCGAAGCAGTGGATATCGCCGGTCCTTGAACCGCCGGGTTCGACGTTCGACGTAGGTTTCACTCATTACGACGGGCCGGGCCCGTTCCCGTTCACGGCGGAGCCGAACGACGGCACGATGTATGGCGAGATCATCACAGCCAACACGTGCTGGGCTTCGGGGGACATCAACAACGACGGAATCGAATTGACAGTTGCGGACCTGGTCTATCTCAATCGATTATTCAGGTGAGTTCTACTGGACACCAAGTCTATATCAGGCCGATCTGAACCGTGACTGTATCATCGATGCCGGCGACGCTGAGATTCTCAATCTCTTTTTCGAGCTTGGGATGAGTGTGTTCCCTGTCTTTCCGGTACCGACCTGTTGTTACCCGGATACGGTTGTCGGCGCCTGCTGTATCGAGGATTCGTGTTCGGTTCGGGCGCCGATTTATTGCGATTCGCTGGGCGGTGAGTATCTGGGTGATGGCACCAACTGCCCCCATGACAACAATCCATGCATGGGTTGCTGTGTTGGCCATACCGGTAATGTCGATGGGGACCCGGACGACGTGGTGAACATAAGCGACCTGACTCGATTCGTGTGCTGGCTATGGGGAGACTGCGAGGCGCCGCCGTGCCTGGAAGAGGCAGATATCAATGCCGATGGTACAATCGATATTCTTGATGTTACGTATTTGGCCTCATTCTTGTTTGGATCCGGTCCGCCCCCTCCCCCATGCCCGTAGGCTGGTCGCGTTCTCGTCGAGAATTGCCTGATTGCGGACGGGTGCATGGCCATCACCGTCATGCACCTTTCCCTTCTTCACTCCATGTCTGAATCAATGGCGAGGTGCTGCCAGACGAACGGCAATCGACGTCTGGTATTTGGGCGTGTTGTCCACTCCGAGTCTGAAGATTCACCTCATGTCAGTCGCATCTTCATCCGCGCCCTGCACTTTGTGACCAGTGATATGAGTACTTTTTCATGTGCCAGTTATCTACTTCGGCCGCACTGTGCAGTTGCTGAACACCTAATTGGGCTTGCCAGCACCTTACAGCAGGCACTGGCCTGGAGATGGTCGGGACCGAAAGCCGGGCCAGCCGGAATGGGCGCTGTTGACGCCTTGTGTAGGAATGACACAGACTGCATTTTGATCGGTAATTGAGCATGCCTCCGTCTGGCCCGTAACCTTCTGTTGGGCCGCTACTTACGGTGCTGCGCCGAAGGTGTGGACAGCGTCCCATCATGAATCCCGACTGATGGGCGCCGATACCTCGACAGTGAGCGTTTCTGGAGACTGCAAGAAAGGAGCGTGAGAAGGACACCATGAGAACAATGCTTCTGATAGAGAATGACGACCAAGCGGCGGCCTTGATTACCGAATCATTCTGCGAGGTGTTTCGAGATCATCTGATAGTCCGGGCCAGTTCCGGCGAGGCCGGGCTTGAATACATTGCCCACGGTCTTCCGCCGGGGGTCTGTTCTGGATGTTGGCACCCCGATATGGTGTATCTCGATATCTCCCTTCCACGGATGGCAGGACTGGAGTGCCTTGCCCGAATTCGCAGTCATCCGAATTCGCGCGCCCTGCCGGTCATAGTCCTGGCCGATGAAGGCCAGTCCGCAGCAGTTGCCCGGGCATATGAGCTGGGCGCCAGCAGCTTCTTCACCAAGCCAAGAGACATCCGCGATTTCATCATCAAGCTTACCGAACTCAACCTGTACTGGTCACAGACTGTCGAGGTCCCCCCGGCCATTGGTTCGGCAGAAGCGATTATCGAGAAGGTCATCACAGGAGAGGCGGACTATGGCGTCACTCACTGACTCGATGCCCCGTCACCGTGAGCATCATGCGGCGGCTCCTAAGGACACTGTCCTCATTGTGGAGAGGGTGACGGACCAAACTGTGTCGGCGCAAAGAATCCTCGAGAACACCGGCCACTGGCTCCTCGATGTTGCTGAAACCGTGGAGGCGGCCCTCAGCCTGATGGCGACTCGTAAGTACTGCGCGGTTCTAACCGACGCTCGCCTTCCGGACGGAAACACCTATCCATTGGTTGACTGGGCGAAAGATCGATGCCCGATCGTCATCATGACCGGCAGCCATGAGGACCCCGCAGGCCACGAAGCCCTGCACCGGGGCGCTTACGACTGGATTGCCAGGGATGCGCTGTTCCAGGAACTGCTTCCTCATGTTCTGCAGCGTGCTTTACAGCGACACGGCGACCGCCGTGAGATTGAGAAGCTGCGCGCCGACATACAGACTCACAGCAGAAGACTAAGCAAGGCCAACGACCAGTTACGGTCCCTGGATTCGCTCCGGTCGGAGGTACTCAATCAGACGTCGGACGAAATTCAGCAGCCCCTGAACATCATCCGGCAAGTCATGTCGCTCATGAGTGATGGCGTAGCCGGAGGTGTCACGTCGGTCCAGCAAGGTTATCTTAAGAGCGTCCTGAAGAACTGCGATTTACTGGAGTTACTGATCGGAGATGTTTTCCAGTTGCAGGGACTGGAAACAGGGAATCACCCGGTTCGACGCTACCGGGTTCGCGCCAGGACACTGATTGATACTACGGTCAAGCGGATTATCGAGTACAATCCGCTCGAAGGACGCAAGGTTACAGTCAGGCAGATCGAGGACGACGTATTCGTCCTTTGCGACTCTGAGTTGCTCGCGCAGGGCATACAGAACCTCCTGGAGGCGGCGCTCGCCTTCACGCCGCGGGGTGGGCAGATCACTGTCGCAGCCGGCGTGTCTGAGCACACTCTGACGCTGGAGATCACGTCTGACGGGCCGGCGATGACGCAGGCCGAACGTCGCAAGGTATTTGACCGATTCGGGTCTGTGGCCACCCGACAAAGCCAGACCCGGCCTCGGACAGGTCTCGAGCTGGCGATAGCTCGAAGCATTGTGGAACGCCACGACGGGCAGCTTAGTCTGCGCAGCAAGCCGCGACGAGGCAATTCTTTCTATGCCACCGTGCCCCTCTGGAACGGCCACCGACAGTTGTCTGCCTTCCTGCAGGATCGGATGCAGGCCGACGTCTCCGGTAGTGATCGTCTCGCGTTCTCCTTGATAGCTCCGGCAGATGCCCCCGATATGGGCGATACAGAGGCTGTAGAAGTCCGGAATCTACTACTGCATCGAATCGCGGATCTGCTCATTGCGCAGTTCACCCTGAAGCCCGACAATCTGATAACTATCGTCCCCGAAAACGTTGTTGCTGTCCTGACGTCTGCGGGAGAAGCCGGCGGCCTTTCCTTGATGCATCGGCTGAAGAATCACGTGGCACAATTCAGAGAGTTGGGAACCTCTCTCTACTGCTCTACGGTCATGGTCACTGCTGATCTTGCGGCCGAGGACTGGATATCAATTGCGCGCAACCGTGCTGTTCTGATCAATCCCCCGTCCGGCGAACGGTCGATGACAACGCAGATCTCCCACAATCGTTGCAAGTTGAATCAGGTACCTGAGTCGACTGGACTGCTGGACCCTGAAGTCGTGTAGCGACATTGCCTTGTCACCCCCTGCTGCCAGCTGACCGACGTCCGATGAGACATCGGCGGTAAGTTGACTCTGGCACCAGGGCTATCGGACCGGTGACAGGCGCCGCAACATCTTGAGCGCCCCGAAAACAATTCTGAAAGTAAGATTAAACTAACGTTCTCTTTCATCGTTTGTATATTAGCTATTGTGTCTGGCGCCTGTGGTCCCCCTAATTCGGGCGAGGTAGTTCTCGACTGATTGCACGCGGCCGGCTGAGAAGAGAGAGTTACGTACATGAGCAGCAGCTTTAGTTTCGGCCGCGCAGGGCGGGTATCGGTGCTGTCAGGAGTATGGGCCTGTGTCCTCCTGACAGCGATCAGCTATGCAACGGCACAGGATTTCATCGACCCGGTCTATCCCCCGTTTTCCATTGACACCATCCGCTTTGATCGCCCTCCCGATCTGGCGAGCTATGAGAGGCCGGAGGTGCGTTACCAGATTCATAATGCCGGTTTGTTCTGGAATACGTTCAACAACAACGGTATCATGGGTAACTACTTCAACTTCGATGATACCTCATACTACGGCCGGCCGGCACCGAATTTCCAGTACCCGGAACGCCAGAGGCGGTACTACGGCAACTGGGCCGGTATCTGGATCGGCGGCATTGTTGGCCAAGACACACTGGTTTCTACGGCCCCTTGTCAGGATCAGTACAGCTACTACGGCTACCGCAGCGAGTTCTACCCGGACTATGGCAGTCTGCCGGAATATGAAATCCGCTCCAATGATCCGGCGTCGCCGTACTATCACCCCAGAGCAGTGGCCGACCAGGAGTTCGTATGTGTCTATGCTGATACGTTCGTATACATGGACAGCCGGTCCTATAACAGCTACGACCGCCGGTATCACAGGCCACTGGGCATCAAGGTAACTCAGACGAGTCGTTCATGGAAGGCGAAGCATGCTCAGGATTTCGTCATTATCGAGTATGAGATTGAGAATGTCGGCAATAACACGATTCGTGACCTGTACCTCGGCATATATCACACCGGCATGATCTATTCCTCGGGAGAGCAGCCTTCCGGCGGAGCACCTCAGGATGACATTCCGGGGTTTCTCCAAACCTACGACCACTTGTTCGAGGGGGCTCCGGGCAAGGACACGGTGAACATCGCCTGGGTTGTCGATAATGACGGCAAGGCGGGCATCATCCTCTGGGACCTCATTAGAACTGATAACGCCTACGCCATCGCACCGTTGAAAACACCACCGGGGGCCGATCGTCGTCATTTCAACTGGTTTGTCTGGACGAACTATCGTCAGAGTTGGGGGCCGAGAAAGATGACTTTTGACCCGTCGGGAGTCCGCTACTTTCACGGACACCTCGGCTACCCCTACGGCGATAACAACAAGTACTACCTCATGGCCAACCCTGAGGTTGATTACAGCGGTTATCTGGCCGATGTGCAGAACCCGGGGTTCCTCCCCCCTCACGAGACGCAATCGGGCAGTATCGCCCGAGGGCACTATCCGAGTTTCGTCTACTCAATGGGGCCCACTACCATGTATCCCACGGAGAGGCGAACTTTCTGGCTGGTGTCGTTCATAGGTGAACGTGTTCACCACAACAAGACGGCCTATCAGCGGACCTTTCGGACCTACTCCCCATGGAATTTCGTCAACCAGCTCAACTTCGATAATGTTGTGCAGACCTTTCGCTGGGCGCGGACCATCTTTGACAATCCGGGAGTCGATTCCAATTTCGACGGAGATTCCGGGCGCTATGTCTTCATACAGGATACCTTGACCGGCGACTCTATTCAGGCCTTCTATCTGGGGGATGGCGTCCCTGACTGGGGACAGCCTAAACCGCCTCCCGCACCCACCGTTCGACTCATGACCGAAAGAAATCGCATTGTTGTCAGATGGAATGGACAACAGTCTGAGACTGCTTATGACCCGTTTACTGCGACCCGTGACTTCGAAGGGTACCGCGTTTATATTGCCCGTTATCCCGATGATCTGGAGGGCTACGCAATGTTGCGTTCGTGGGACAGGGAGAACTATCAACGCTGGAAATACAACTGGGATAGCGAGTACTATGTTCAGGTCAACGAGCCACCGCTGGATGTGCAAACGCTGAGGGCGATGTATGGTGCGGACTTCGAACCCTCGCAGACAGGACCGGTCGATCCGCTGCGTCACAAGGGTGACTTCTATTACTTCGAACGGGTCGACTACAATCAGTCTGATCTGACCGACGCGGGGGGCATTCGCAAGGTGTACCCTGACGCACAACTGGACACGCTCGATGTTGATGACGAGGGGCGTATGCGGTTTTACGAATACGAGTACGTGATTGAGGATGTCATGGCGACCACTCCGTACTTCGTATCCGTGACAGCATTCGATCACGGGTATCCGGCACGTAACCTTGGTTCCACCGAGTCCGACCCCCGAGTAAACGCTCAACGTGTCTTTGCACAGGCGCAGGGGGACGACATAGCGGTCACAAACGGCACGCTCAATGCCTACGTCTATCCTAATCCGTACCGTATGGATGCGAATTACCGCTCAATGGGCTATGAGGGAGTCGGGACAGATGCGTGGGCAGAGCGCACCCGCTCAATCTACTTCGCCAATATCCCGAGGCGATGCACGGTCACGATTTGGTCACTCGATGGCGATCTGATACGAGAGATTCGTCATGACGAACCGGAGGGCAGTGGTACTGCCAGCATAGCCCACTGGGACATGATCAACAAGAACAACGAGACCGTTACCAGCGGCCTGTACTACTTCACAGTCGAGTCGGACTACGGAACACAGATCGGGACCTTTATGATCATTCGGTGATTCCGGTGAGTATAGGCGGATGTCCTAATCCCCCTGATGGCTTTCAGAGATGTACAGATTCTGAAGCGACGCAAATAAGAGCGGAGCGAAGGAATCGCCTTCGCTCCGTCACTGGTCGCTTACTAGTTGGTCCATCTGACCGTTTTCCAACGGTCCAGCGTGGCGGGGGATGGACACATACTAACAGATCTTAGTAGGCACCGCCCATCTGGAGTTTCTCTTCGGTGTAGTCCGCTGGTATCTTGAATTTGTCTGCGGGGACATCCATCTTTTCGACACTGAGCAGTTCGGTTGTGGAAACAATCGTATCCTGCATGACAAGCGTCTTGTTGACACCCTTTACGGTCACTCCCTTTATCTTCCCCATCTCGATGGCGGCCTCATCAAATCCCGGAAACGAGGCCAACTGGGACCAGCTGGCATACGGAAGCAGCTCGTAGTTGATGTCTATCTCATCGGTGACCCACCACTCCATCTCGTTTCTGACCATTCCCATACTCATCAAGACGTTGTACTTCTTACACTTGAAACCGTTGATTTCCCTGGTTTCGTCGGTTGGGGTAACCTCGGCGGACAGACGCATACCGGTTTCCATCATCTGCCTGGTCTGCTCGGCGGCTTCCTTCCCGCTCTTCTGTTCTATCTCCTTAACCAGAGAATCGACAGCTCCCTTCAGCGGCATGGCCATCCAGACTTTCGGATTGTGACGGACCATCTTGACGGCTTCATCGCCGGAGGAGAAGAGAACGCTCAGCGTGTCACCCAAATCGCCCCGCATGTTACCACCGTCGAAGTAGTAAACATTCACAGTCTCGGACCGTGGCGCTTCACGTCCCATCATCTTGTGGGCTTCGGTAACAGACTTCACCTTCATAACGCTGCCCGCCTGAACAGCCAGCGGGAAGACGATCAACAGACATATGACCACTAATGCGGTACGTGACAGGAAATTCATAGACACTGCTCCTTCAGGTTATGTGTGCAGTCAGGTTTCTGCGTTGTTTCTTGTATGATCAGGATGTTTGTTAGTTCCGGGATCAAGAATCAACAAGGACTTCAAAGCTCCATAGTTCGTCTCGTAGATACGGGATTCTCTGCAAAGTGACAAGTCTTTTCTTGAATCGCTTCACCCCTGAGCATGGCAAAGCGGGACCGACCTTTCGGTCAGCCCCGCCACTGATGTCGGGTCAATGGTGCTTCCGCGATGCAGGTTATCTCAAGGCTATCGTAGTGTACCCACGTAATGGGACGTAAGCTGCTTCTCACGCGTGCGCGGATCAGTGTAATCCGGCAAAATCATTGGCGATATGCGGTCGCCGTCGACTCCCGCGTCCTGGACCTCCTTGTTGTATTTGACAACATGGTCAAGCGTAAGCTTCCCATCGCGCGCGTTGTCCCGGGCGTACTCGCCCGCTGCTTTACCGGCAATCCGGCCGTAGACCATGATATCCAGCAGCGAATTGCCCATCAGGCGGTTCTCGCCGTGTATACCTCCGCCAACCTCACCAGCCACGAACAGGCCGGGGATGGTGGTTTCGCCAGTGCTTCGAAAATCAAGCCCGCCATTCTGGTAATGAAGGGTCGGATAGATGAGCATTGGCTCTTTCGCGATATCGATCCCGAACCGCTCATACAGGATGTGTTTGCCCGGGAACTCCTTCTCAACCGTGCCCTCTCCCTGGAGCATGTCGATCATCGGTGAATCCAGCCAGATACCCAGTTTCCCGGTAGGTGTCGGGACACCCTTGCCGTTGACTACGCATTCCTTAATGATGGCGGCGGCCTCGATGTCGCGCGGCTCGCGCTCGTTGACGAACTGCTCACCATCGATATTGACCAGATTGGCGCCGGAACCGCGGAACTTCTCGGTGATCAGGATTCCTTCGGCCTGCTCCGGGAAGACAATTCCGGTCGGGTGGTACTGCACGGTATGCAGGAAGCAGATTCCCAGCCCGGCGCGATACCCCATGACGATACCATCGGCTGTGGCGCCGTAGTGATTGGTTGTCATGAAGCCCTGAATATGCAGGCGGCCGCAGCCGCCGGTGGCCACCACGACGCTCTTGGCCTTGACGACCGTGTACTCCTCGGTCTCCATGTTGTAAAGGACCGCACCAGCACAGTGACCGTGCTCGTTAAGGACAAGCTCGACCGCTGGGGAAAACTCGACCACCTGAATATCTGCAATTCGATTGCGGGCCTCATCGCGAACCGTGCGCATCATCTCGGCGCCGGTGATATCGGCAGCAAAATGCATGCGCTTGCGCGAGGTTCCGCCGCCATGGATGGTCTTCATGGTGCCATCGGGCCACTTGCTGAAGTTGCAGCCAAGACTCTCCAGCCAACGTATGGCATCAGGGGCCTTAAGCGCCAGGGTCTCCACAAGTTCCGGTACATTCTTGAAGTGACCGCCCCCCATGATGTCCAGATAGTGAAAATAGGGCGAATCCTTGTGCCCTTTGTCAGCAGCCTGAATACCGCCCTCGGCCATCATTGTGTTCGCATCGCCATGACGCAGCTTGGTCGCTATGATCACTTTCTGCCCCTGCTCCTGGGCCAGAAGCGCGGCGGCTGTGCCCGCTCCCCCACCACCGATCACAAGCACGTCGGTTTCGTATTCAACCCGGGACAGGTCGATCTTCTCCGGCTCTACCCGGCTGCGGGCCTCCAGCAGGTCAGCCATTTCGTGGGCGACAGCGTAACCCTTGCTGGGACCGACCTTGAGTTCGCGACGTCCTTCTTCTTTGACATCGGGATGGTATTTGAGCATTTCCTCGCGCTCATCCAGCGACAGAAACGGCACTTCCTCGTTCTTCTTCTTGCGCTCAACACGTACCGCGCGGGTCGCCTCGACTTTCTTGATGAGCTGCTTGAGTTCCTCGGGATATGGCATAGTCTAACCTCGTTTTCGAATCGCTGAACGGCTTACAGGTAACTTCTGTCCTGCGGGGTCCAATCCTCACCGGCTGTGGCCGGCTCCATCTCACGCTCCTGATAGGTCTTCCGAAGAGCCTGAAGGTCCATTCCCTTCAGCTCTGCCAGCCCCTTATCGTAGCGCCCGGCCTCGATATTGGCGCACATAGTCTTCAGATGCTCCGCCTTCGGCGTCAGGTAAGCACCGTTGAGCCGGCGCGCCAATTGCGCAATATGATACTGCGGCAGTTCTCCCATACAGCGACTGGCGCACAGGCCGCACTGGATGCAGTCAAAAGATATCTCTGCCGCTGCCTTGATGTCGCCGCGCTTGAGCGCCGCAATGTAATCCATTACCTGAACGTCCATTGGACACACCTTGGTACAGGCATTGCAGGCGACACAGCGGAACAGCTCGGGGTACAGCCGGTTGATCTCATCGGGCGTGCCCGTCAGTTCGGCGAAATCATAGGTGGCCCGGTTGGCAGGATAGAACGGGATCTGGGTCAGGTACATCTCCGGCTCGACGACCGTCTGGCAGGCCAGTCCGGTGTAGATCTTGTAGTCACCGGGCTTGCGGTACACGGTGCTGCAGGCGCCACAGACACCGCCACGGCAGCCGCAGCCGCGAATATACTTGTACCCGGCGTATTCGATCGCTTTCATGATGGTCAGCGTGGCCGGGACTTCATAACGCTTCCCCATGACGTATATGGGGACCATCTTCGTCTCGACGGTTGCTGTTGATTCTTCTTGTGGTACAACGCTCATCTTGACCTCACCAAGCTATAGAAAAATGACTCGTTAGCACTTTCACACTACTCGACGGTGCCGCTCAGCCGGCAACCAGATTCTTCGCTTTGAGCAACTGCACTGAGCTTTCTCGGTTCAATTCGAAATGGCACTCCTCGATCGGGATGCCCATAGCGATTGCCATCAGTTGCGTGAAATAGTATATGGGGACTTCTTTCGCGCCCTCGTATTGCTGCAACATCTTGTCCTGACGTTTACTCATGTTGTAGTCACACAGCGGACATGTCAGGGCCAGCGCCTCGGCACCGTGAGCGGTAGCATCCGAGAGGATATCGTGTGACACTTTCAAGGCTGCCTCGGGATTGCCGAGCACCTGATACGCGCCGCAGCACTGGATGGCACCGGGGAAATCGACTGCCTCGGCCCCAAGTGCCTGCAGAAAGTCATGCATCACTTCCGGCTTGTCGACCCGATCGATGGCGATTTCCTTCGGACGCAGAAGGGTGCAGCCGTAGTATGGTGCCACCTTCAAACCCGCGAGTGGCCGGGTTACCTTCTCTTTAACCCTGTCCCAACCGACCTCATCGCGCAGGAAATCCAGGAAGTGCAGGACCTCAACACCACCGGTGTAGTCCGGTTCTTCATCCATGAAGTCGTTGATAGTCTTTCGCTTTTCTTCATCCGTGCGCATCAGTTCATTGGCTCGGGCCAGCGTGTTGTAGCACATGGAACACAACGTGATCACTTTGTCATGGCCTGCCTGTTGAACTCGGACCAGGTCCCTGACCGGGGCCACAACATGGATCAAATCGTCATCGGCCAGCGAATACACAGCGCCGCAGCAATTCCAGCGCACAAGCTCCTCGAACTCGATTCCGAGCGCAGTCATACAGGCCAGTGCCGAGGTTTCCAGGCTCTTGCCCTTGGTTTTCAGTGTGCATCCGGGATAGTAAGCAATCTTCATAGCAACCTCACGATGTCAGCTTCCGAAAACCGGAAACCATAGCCAACTGTGGCATCTCGGTAATGTCTTCCGGCTGCAGGTTCGATGGTTCGATTTCGTTGACGTTGCGGCGCAGTTTGACCAGCCGCACGGATTCCATGATTTTGGCGATATCCAGCCCTCGCGGACAACGAACCATACACGTATGACAGGACGCGCACACAAAAGGTGTTTTGGCCGCATCGAGAGCATCGGCTTGCCCGAATTGAATCAGGGCCATCACCTGGCGCGGCATCAGGTCCAGATGCTCAGTCATGGGACACGAACCGGAACATGTGCCGCACTGGAAACACTGCTGGAAGTTTTGGCCACTGATCTCTCCGATCTTCCGGCGGAACCGATCATCGATGGTCTTCAGTGAAATCTCGCGTGCCATTGGTTCCCCTTGAGCCATTGGTTTCTATTCTGTTGTCATCACTCTCTTGAGCGCATAACGATCGTCCCGGGAAAGAAGAACATAGGCCACAAACGGGTTCTTCTTGTGAAAATCATCACATGACCGAGGTCGAACGTTCCAGTTTATATACATAGTCAGTACGTAAAACACAACTTGTTTGCGAATTTTTTCACGAGATTTTCTATCATCGGGTCCTCAGCCGGGTTCGCAACGAGGCCCCGGAGGCCTCAGGAGACTCGCACAGGGCTTGCCTTGGCAGCGGAGGACGATTTCCCCAGCTTGGGCAGCATTTTGTGCAACAAAACTGTTGTCTTTCCGACAATAATCGTGTATAGTTTAAGGCTCTACCCCGGTAGTTCGGGGGCAGTTGTGTGATTGACAGGATTTTGACAGGAGATGCATCGTGGCCAAGAAAGGTGATGTTCGGGTAAAGATCAAGTTGCGCAGTACGGAGAGCCCGTACACATACATTACAACCAAGAACAAGCGCAACAACCCGGATCGGATGGAGATAAAGAAGTACGACCCGATCCTTAAGAAGCATGTCCCGTTCAAGGAAACCCGGTAGCAGGATAGCAGGAGCAAGAGAATATGTCACGCCGTTGCCAGATAACCGGAAAGAGCCCCAATCGCGCTCATAATATATCACACGCTCACAATATCACGAAGCGTCGTCAGTTCGTCAACCTGCAGACCAAACGCGTGTATGTTCCTGAGTTGGGCCGATCGGTCCGTCTCCGCCTGTCGACCACTGCCCTGCGGAGTATTCACAAGACCGGATTCATGCGATACCTGAAGAAGAATGGATTAACCCTGCGGGACGTGCTGTAGGGCTATCGCTCGGTTCATCGGGAAAGAGCCAAGTCTATTACAAGCCGAGCTTGCATGCAAGCCCGGCTTTTTGCATAGCCGGACGGCCCAGCCCCACCTGGTACGCTCTGACGTTGTGCTCAGGTGTCGGTGCGGGAGTGCCTGTCATAGAGAGTGCGCCGGGTTTTCTTCATCCTAACTCGCAGGGAGTTATATCGATAGATGCCAATGGCCTGCGTCGCAATGGCCAGTGGTACGAAAGCCCAGCCAATGATTTCCAGCAACAGTGAATCGAAGAACTTAATGAAGGTCACGCCGGCGACAAACATGGTCAGGGCAGTACGCAAGTAGGCCAGAAAGGTCCGCTGATTGGCCAGCGTCACGCGAAAGAGACCGTCGCGGTCATGGGCCAGACCGCGCACGCGTATCTTTGGCCCGAGTGAGTCGGCCGGTGGCGGGCCGGCCTCGGGGGCTTTATCGCCGGACTGCATTTCCTGGTTCAGGGGCATTGCTACTCCTTTTGGTCCGCATGAGTGCAGCATCCGGCCATCGCCGGAGGCACTCCATATAATATCGACGCCTCGAAAACAATGATAACCCTGCCGGGCGCCTACCTGTTCCACGCGGCAGAAATTGACTTTTGGCAGTTTTCTGATATATTTTCTTTAAGTCAAGATTTTATGGGGACTTACCGTGACGTACGCACGCTGTGCACTTCTTCTTTCGCTATTGGTCGGTGTCTTGGTCGGTTGCGCTGCTGACGAGGGTGTGGAGCCGGCGATTGTCGCTGTTGTGACTCCGGAGGAGCCTTCGATTCTTCCATACCGTTTCTCGCTGGTCAGGCAGGACGTTGTTGGCGACCAGGATGGCCGGGCGACTCGTGGTCAAATCATCGCCGTTGACCCGGATCGCATGTGCAGCGGCGGCGCAATATACCTTATCGACAACTGGCGTCCGGGTTCGGGGCTCTCCTCGGCGATCTTCCACCACGACCGTCAGATGCAGACGGCCCAGGCACACCTGCACATACCGACCCTGAGAATCCAGGATCATTTGGTGCACGATTTCGATGGTGATGGCGTGTGTGACCTTGCTCTCACCTACGTCACCCGGGACAGCCTGTGGCTGCACGTCGTCTCGCCCGTACATTCCACCCTGTTTCGGCTGTTGCTGACAACCGGTGTGGACCTTGACGGCGACGGTACATGGGATGGTGGCAGTGATCTGATCGACCTGATCGATGTTGACGGGGACGGCTCATCCGAATTGTTGATTGGCTGCGATGTCAGCTATGATCTGTATCCGCGTCAGTTGGTCTGTGTTGATCTGACCGAGCAGTCCATTCGCTGGCGCTTCGACATTGCCAACATTGTTGGTCAGCAGTTGCGGGTACTGACTCATCCCCGAACCGGGGAACCGGTACTCATCGTGCCATTGCAGTCAAAAGGCAACGCCGCTGTCACCGCAATCATGGCCGACACAGCCTCGTACGTGGCGGCGCTTGACGCTGACGGTGAGTTGCTGTGGTATCGTCAGGTCGGCGCCGTGTTCGAACCGGCCACGACCATGTATGCAGACTGGGATGGCGACGGCCTCGAAGATGTCTACATTCCCAGACACCTCCGCCTCGATCCGAGCCATTCGGACAAAGCATGCGGCTCTGATGTCCTGATATTGAACGCTGCCGGAGACGTGCTCGATTCGGTAGTAATCGACACAGTCGAGCTGGCTGTCTGGACAGCGTCGGGCGACCTCAATAATGACGGGCGACCGGAGTTCGTCCACCGCCTCAGCGACGACCGGCTCCAGGTTTTCAATGAGCGGCTGGAACGGGTGCGCTCGGTAAGACTGCCGACCCGCATAAGCAGTCCCATGCCGATCCATGACGTCACCGGCACGGGTACACGCCACTTGCTGGTATCCACGGCCGACCGCGGCCTCTGGCTGTTTGACGACCGACTCAGCGTGGTAGCGTATCTCGAGAACGCCCCGGGGGCTGTGGTCGGCTGGGCGACACCGACCGATGACAAGCCCGGCTTCTCGCTGATTCTGGCTAACCGGGATCGCACAGAGCTGTTCCTGTACGAACTGCGACCGTCCGGGCCGGTGAATTTTGTTCTGAGGCATCCCTGGCTGACGTTCTTCGCTATCACGATTCCTCTGACTTTGTCGGTCATTCTGCTGCTTCTATCGTGGCGACGAACCCGTCGGCAGAACCGTGTCATCAGTAATCAGCGGGATGCACTCAATGACACCATTGATCGCTTGACACGCACCCAGGCCCGATTGGTTGAAGCGGAGAAGCTTACCGACGCTCTGAGGGCGCTCGAGGTAAGCGAGGAGAACTTCCGTAATCTGGCAGAGCATGCGCTCCAGGGTATTCTGGTGTATCAGGATGAGCGCATCGTTTTTGTCAACCGAGCCGCCTGCAGTTTGTTGGGGCGCTCTGAGCAGACCATGACGAGCATGACGATTCGCGAGTTCTTTCAGAAGGTCGTGGCTCCGGAGTACCGCGATATGCTCATGGAACGTTTCAGGGCGCGGATGGCCGGTGACAGCGAGCCGGCCCACTATGAATCAAGAGTCATTACGGCCGCGGGGGAGTCGCGCTGGGTGGAAGTCTATGCTGCACGAGTCATGTTCCATGGAAACCCGGCAGTGCACATTGCCCTCGCCGACATCACAGAACGCAAGTTGGCCGAGATGGCCCTTCGTGATCGTGAACAGCATTACCGTCTGCTGGTCAACGGCGTGCGCGCGCTGATAGGACAGGTTGCCCGGGACGGCACGGTGGAATTCGTCAACGAGCCGGGGGCAGCGACGATAGGACTTCCGGCCGACCAGATCATTGGCAGAAACATCCGTGAGTTGTTTCCCCCGGAGTCAGCTGAGAATCAGATGGAGAATCTGAAGCGAATCATGACCACCGGCAAGGAGGAGTTGATCCACGAAACCCTGATTCTGCAAGGTGAGCTGCGGCGATATCTTTCTGTCATCAGGCCAGTCACCGATGCAGCCGGGCGACCGCGCGCTATCCTTGTTATTGGCACCGATGTGTCTGACATGTACCAGACCGAACTGGCTCTCAAAGAGGAGCGGGATTTCGTTCGGTCTCTGCTTGACACAGCGACAAGCCTCATTGTCACACTCGACAAGGACGCGTGTATTACTGAATTCAACCCTGAGTGTGAACGTGTCACCGGCTACAAGCGCGAGGAGGTTCTCGGTCAGCACTGGCCGTCGCTGTTCCTTCCCGAGGATATGCGTCGAGAGGCTCCGGAGGATTTCGTGCAGTGGGTTCGAGATAACCCGCGCGGGATTTACGAAGGCCGTATTGTCACTCGTTACGGCAATGAGCGTACTATGCTGTGGTCCATTTCTGCCATTATCCCCGACGACTCTGATCACCTTGTCGCCCTTGCGGTAGGCCAGGACATCACCGACCGCAAGGCCGCTGAGCAGGCCTTGCGCGAAAGCGAGGAGCGTTACCGTCTCCTGGTCCATAATGTCCGGGCAGGTATTGCGCTGGTTGATCGCGAAGGGCAGTTCCTGTTCATCAATGAGGTCGGCGCCAAAGCACATGGGAAGCCGGCGGAGCAGCTTGTGGGTAAGACCATGCACGAGTTGTTCCCGCACGAATTGGCGAACTACCAGATGCAGAATGTCCGCACCGTTATCGACACGGGTCGTGAGTTCAAGGAGGAGGCACCGACAAAAGTCGGAGATCAATGGCGCTGGTACTTCACCAACGTCCAGCCGTTCCGCAACGGTGAAGGGGTTATCACGGCTGCCATGGTGATTGCGCACGACATCACGGACACCATGAAGGCGCAGACTGCCCTCAAGGAGGAGCGGGATTTCGTTCGGTCGCTGCTCGATACGGCCAACAGCCTTATCGTCTGCCTTGATTCTGAGGCGCGGATTACGGTCTTCAACGATGAGTGTGAGCGCGTTACAGGCTACCGACGGGATGAAGTGATCGGCAGGCGCTGGCCGGAGGTGTTCCTGCCTGACGATGCTGTTCACAACGGTTTAGAGGACTTCGTTGCGTGGGTGAAAGCCCATCCCCGTGACAGCTACGAAGGCCCGCTGCGGGTGCGAAGCGGCGAAGTGCGTACCATTCTCTGGTCCAACTCGGCATTGATTTCGGAGGATGGGAAGACCGTCACGGCTCTGGCGGTCGGGCAGGACATCACGGAGCGCAAGCGTGCGGAGCAGGCCGTAAGCGATAGCGAGGAGCGACTGCGTCATCTGGCGGAGGCAACTCCGGTGCCCATGAGTATTACCGGTTTCCCGGAAGGCGACATTCTGTACTACAACCAGCCTTTCCTTGATCTGTTCGGTATCAGCGCAGAACAGACCAGTGATGTCACTGTTGCCTATTTCTACGACGATCTGGCCGACCGTCGAAAACTGCACGAGACGGTATCGCGTGACGGAGGCGTTCGCAACTACGAAATCAGAGGACACAACTACAACGGTCAGGGATTCTGGGTAACTATATCCTCGCATCGGACGGTCTACGAGGGTCGCGACGTGCTGGTTACAGGATACTACGACATTACTGAACGAAAGCACAGCGAGGCAGCACTCCGATATCGTGTCGCTTTTGAGCAGCTCGTCACGAGCATTTCTACCCGGTTCATCAATATTCCTCCTGAGAGGCTTGAGCCGGAGATTGACCGGGCGCTGGACGAGATACGCACGTTCACCGAATCAGATCTCGTTGTTGTCCGATTGTTCGATGCAAATCAGGCCGGACAGCGGTTCGCGATTTCTGTTGATGAGACATTCCGGAATCGCGCGGCGGGGAAACGGGCACCGATTACCCTTTCCGAGCATGAGTGGCTGCGACGAATGTTCCTTGAACAGGGAAGCCTGCGGTTCGATTCCAGGGAACACGCCCGCCAGATCGAACCAGCCGCGGTTCGCGCTCTGGAGCATCTTGAGGTCGAGGCGGCCCTGGTGGCACCGATCATGTACCGTGGTCGCCTGATCGGATCACTTGGACTGGCGCAGATGGATACAAGCCGGGCGTGGACCGATGACGAATTCACGTTGATCAAGATTGTTGCCGAAATCCTCGCCAATGTGTTCGAGCACCGACGATTCGAACATAAGTTGGTGAAGGCCACACAAGCGAAGTATGATCAGGTGCGGGAGATCGCGGGTGGCGTCTCGCATGAGATCCACAACGCCCTCTTCCCCGCCCTCAGCGGAGTTGAGAAACTGCGCCAGCGGTTGCCTGAGTCTGAGGACGAGCAGGCTAAGCGAAACCGGGCACTGATCAATCTGATAGATCAGTCTGTATCCCGTGCCATGAGCATGACCCGTCTGGTGACAACGCTTTCACGTCTCGATGGAGAGAAGCGGCTTGAGCGTGTGTCGCTGCGGCCATTGATCGGATCAGTGATTCAGGCAAACCAGAGCGCGGTGAACGAGCTTGGAATTGACCTGACCGTAGAAGTACCACCAGAGCTGGCGTGGAGCTGTTCCTCGGACCACGCTTTCAGCGTGTGCAACAATCTTGTGCGAAATGCTATCGACGCCCTTGCCGATGTTGAACGACCGCGCGAGTTGGCCATCACGGCTTCGGAGGACTCGGAGAAGGTGCAAATGTCGATAAGAGACAACGGCCCTGGAATACCTGATGAAATCCGGCCGCGCATTTTCGACGCCTTCTTCAGCACGAAGCCGGGCACAGGATCGGGGCTGGGACTGGCGGTGGTCAGACGAATACTTGATCTGTATGGGGGGGGAATTGAGGTTCGATCAGAACTGGACACCGGGACGGAATTCGTTATATTTTGTCCAAAGCACGAGGCTTGAGTGGCTGCAGAAGCGGTAAGCGCGTATGAAGAACAAGAACGGCAAGATCCTGATAGTTGACGACGATCCGTTGAACCTGGAAGCGTTGCACCAGATGTTCATCGACGACTACGAAGTATTGCTGGCTGACTCAGGTCTGCGAGGTCTGGAAGTGCTGGATGAACACCCCGATATTAACGCCATCGTTCTCGATATCCGCATGGCCCGCATGGATGGTCTGGAAACGGCGCGTCGTATCGGAGAGAGGTTTCCCGATATGCCAGTCATCTTCCACACTGGCTACCCGGGGCAGTATTCTGAGTCGACCATTCAGAAGGAGTACAAGCCGTTCGATTACGTCGGCAAGAACGAGAGACCCATCCGTCTGACCCGAGCGGTCGAGAACGCTGTCATCCTTCACAAACTCAAGTCCAGTCCGACGGACCTGGCCCGCCACGCCCGGGAGCAGTATGGCCTGGTTGGTCATTCGCCCCTGATGCTGGAGGTATATCGCACAATCGAGCAGATCGCGCCGACGCCGAACAAGGTGATGATCCTCGGTGCAACAGGGACCGGCAAAGAGCTGGTTGCAAGAGCCATCCATCTTAGGTCAACGCGCAAAGATCGGGAGATGGTCCCCTTCAGCTGCACGCATAAGTCGCAGGAGTTGGTCGAGTCGGAGCTGTTCGGTCATCTGAAAGGTGCTTTTACCGGCGCTATCGCCGACCGTCCGGGCATTTTCGAATACGCCGACAACGGGACCGTATTCCTTGACGAGATTGGCGATCTGGACCTCAACACCCAGGGCAAGCTTTTACGCGTCCTTGAAGTCGGGCAGATGCAGCGAGTCGGCTCCCCGGAGATTGTGCATGTGGATGTCCGGCTTATCTGTGCTACTAACCGCGATCTGGCCCAGTTGGTAGCCGAGGGAAAGTTCCGCGATGATCTTTACTATCGCCTCAAGGGCGTTGTTATTCATTTGCCCAAACTCAGTGAACGTCGTCAGGACATACCCGAGCTGATCGACTACTTCATCGAGGGCTACTGCTCAAGGGCTGATCGCGCCGTCAAGGTGTTCGACCAGGAGGCCCGCGATTTGCTGCTCGAGTACGACTGGCCTGGTAACGTGCGCCAGCTTCAGGACACGGTTCATACGCTCATTGATCTGACGCCATCGTACTTCATCACCCGTAAGGACGTCGAGAAGACGTTGCGCTGTGAGGCGACGATGCACAACAACGGTGACGGGTTCAGCAGTATAGTGGATGAGTACAAACGACTGGTGTTGATTCGGGCTCTTGACAGGTTCAATGGCAATGTGAGTGCCGCTGCTCGGGAGTTGCAACTGGACCCGTCGAACATGCGCAAACAACTGAAGAATCTTGACATAATGCCGGAGTAATCGGGTCGCGGTTGCTCTGATGGCGGCCCGGTTCCTAATCCCGGAATCGATGCGGCACCGACTTCTGATAAAGCCTCGTCGATTCATGATGATAACTTTCAGCCGCAGCCAAGGAGGCACTATGGCCAACCGATTGCAATTCCGCCGCGCCGCACTGCTTGCGTTTCTCTTCTGTGTTGTCGCATTCAGTTCTGTTGTCGGGGCACGACAGCCCTCGTTTGAGACATTCACGCCTGACCAAACGGCCAATCTACCCGAAGTAGGGACCACACGAGCCGCGTGTGAACTGGTCAAACACAATCTGCAGGATACCGTCATCGGCTACTCCTCTGACGTGGAGACCGGCGACCGCATGGTCACTTACTTTGATCCCGCCGTATGCGGGTCGCCCACCTATCCGTTCGAGGTGTCCTCCATGTCGTTCACCCTGATAGCCTTTGCGGGCTATACGTGGCCGGTCGAAATCGATGTCGTCGTATACGCCGGCACGTCCAATCCCTGTGACGGTCCGGGCGCAGAGTTGTGCCGCGTATCAGTGGTGTGCGACGAGGCAACTTTCAAGTATCCGAACTTCGGAACAGTGGCGTTTGATACGCCGTGCTGTGTCGACGGCCCGTTCTTCATCGGGCTGGACTATGTCGATCCATCGACGGGCCAGCTGCCGTCCGTGGCCTACGATGTGGTCAGCACTCCGAGTGTCTGTGAGAACTTCTGGTTGATGGACTCGACCTGGTATGAATGGTATGTCTACTGGGCGCCGCAGGAACCAGGCTATCCCGTGTTTCAGGTCAACGGTGAGACTCAATCCGGTCCCTGTTTCGGCGACAGCGATGGCGACGGCATTCCCGACCACATCGACAATTGTCCGGATGTCTACAACTCCGACCAGGCTGATGCCGACGGCGATGGGGTTGGCGATGCCTGCGACAATTGCCCGAGCGTTGCCAATGCAGATCAGGCCGACACTGATGGTGACGGAATTGGTGACGCCTGTGATAACTGCCCCGACGATTACAATCCCGACCAGGCGGACAGCGACGGTGACGGCCTCGGGGATGTCTGCGACAACTGCCCAGGCGATTACAACCCGGATCAGGCCGACGCCGACGGTGATGGTATTGGCGACGTCTGCGATGTCTGTCCGAACGATCCACACAACGATCAGGACGGCGATGGTATCTGCGGGGATGTCGACAATTGCCCGGGAATCTACAACCCCGGTCAGGAAGACACCAATGGCAATGGCATCGGCGACGCCTGTGAGAACTGCTGTCTGGGAGACCGGGGAGACGTCAGTTATGACGGCACGGTCAACGTTCAGGACCTCACCTATCTGGTGGCGTTCCTGTTCGGTGGCGGGCCGCTCCCGCCGTGCTGGGAGGAGGCCAATGTCAACGGCGATCCGGGCGAGACAATCAATGTTCAGGACGTCACGTATCTGGTGCAGTACCTGTTTGACGGAGGTACTCCCCCGCCAGCGTGTCCCTGATCGCGTGACGACTTGCTCGAGGCCCGGGATGACAAACTGAACTGAGTGCCGGGCGCCTGATTTTAGGTCGGGCGCCCGACTTCCTCTCAAGGCGGGGCATTAGCTCCGGCATACCTCTCCCCCGCTGCGCTCGGTAGTCACGGCGCGCCATACCGGCCACACAGACGAACCCAAAACGCTCATAGAACGGCCCCAGCTCGTCATCGCAAAGGGCATCGATCATGTACAGACCGTCAAGCTGGGTCAGCATCCGACGGATCAGCTCGGCGGCAGTTCGCTGGCCCCGATATTCGGGAAGGACCTCCAATAACGGTAAGTACGCTGACATGACAGGATCGCTTATGGCTGTGACGAAACCAACGACGTGGCCAGTGCGGCTGTCTTTTGCGACAACCACGTAATCGCTGTGTCGGAGCAGCTTCAGGTGCGTCGAAAGGTCCGGCCGTTGCGGCCGGCCAACAAAGAAGCTCTCAAGATCTTCCTCAGAGACGCTGTGCGCTGTAAGGCAGTATTCAATCATCTGTTAAGCTCCTGCCAATTAACTGGATAGAGGATGGGCCGGATTCTGCCGGAATCCGGAGTCTATAGCCTTTGTTGCCCTCAGGATCGACATTTTCCCTTTTATTTCTGGTTTTTTTGGCTACATTACCTTTAGTGTAAGGTGGTCCTTGCTAACATACATGTCCTAGGAATTACCGCTCGATTCCCATAGGTTCTGCTCAAACGAATACGACAAATGAGATACATGCGCACGGTTGTTCATTTCCAATTCAGCATTAGGAGGTACACGTGAGGAAGTTGGTAGTGTATTTGAGCTGCACTATACTGCTGCTTGCTGCATCGTCGGTGGCCGTTCTCGCCCAGACATCGGTGAAGGTATCCGACAGCCCGACCGGGGTCAGGATGCTCAGCCAGGACCAGCAGGGGATTACCCTGAAGGTTGATGTGGGCGAGGTCGACTTCATCGATGTTGCCACCAGGGAAGGCGTCTTTGCAACGCCAGTCGTGAAGGGCTTCGGCCGCTCACACAACATCGGTGAGCCTGATCTGCCGACTGCAAATCGTTTGCTTTCCATTCCCTACAACTGCGATCTGAAAGTGAGCGTAATTGGTTTTGACGTCGAGGAGATTGATCTGACGGCTCTGGGTGTCGACAAGCTGTTGCTCCCCACGCAACCATCGATTTCCAAGTCCGAGGATCCTGCCTCTGTTCCCTTCGAGTTCAATCAGACAGTGTACTCACAATCAGCATTCTACAGCCAGGAGCTGGCCCAGGCCGAGGTGCTCGGCGTGATGCGCTCATTAAACATCGGCCGTGTTACTGTTTCCCCGATGCAGTACAATCCGGTTGAGAACAAGCTCCGGGTATACACAAACATCACGGTACAGATCGAGTACATTGGTGCCGACTGGTACCTGACCGATCAGAAACATGCGGCATACTACTGCCCATTGTTTGAGCCGTTGTACAACAAGCTGTTCAACTATGAGCCGATGACAGGCCAGAAGGACGATCTGGTTCAGTATCCGGTGAAGTATGTGATCGTTTCTGACCCGATGTTCGAGGCCCAGTTACAGCCTTTCATTCAGTGGAAGACTGAAAAGGGTTTCATGGTCGTCGAGGCCTACACGAACGACATCGGTACCTCCAGTGCCGCCATCAAAAGCTACTTGCAGGACCTGTATGAGAATGCGACCCCGGAAGACCCGGCACCGTCGTTTGTGCTGCTGGTTGGTGATGATCAGCAGATACCGGCGTTCTCCGGATCGGCCGGATCGCACATCACTGACAAGAAGTTTGTCGAGTATACCGGCGACAACTTCCCGGAAGTGTATATAGGGCGTTTCTCCGCTCAGAACACGTCGCAGCTCCAACCACAGATCGACAAGACTCTTGAGTACGAGCAATACACGATGCCCGATCCGACCTACCTGGAAGAAGTTACGCTGATATCCGGTGTTGACGGCACCTATGCCATCACTCACGGTAATGGTCAGATTAATTATGGTACGAATCTGTATTTCAACGCCGCTCATGGGATCTATCCGAATGTCTGGCTGTATCCGGCCAGCGCAGGGTCGGGTGTGGCTGCTGACATCAGGCAGACGGTCAACGACGGCGTCGGGTTCATGAACTACACGGCTCACTGCGGTCACACAGGACATGGAGACCCGTCATTTACCGTGTCCGACATCAACAACCTCACAAACGAGCACAAGTACCTGCTTGGGATAGGTAACTGCTGTCTGGCAAACACCTTTGGATCCAGCTACTCCACGCCGTGCTTTGGTGAAGCGTTTGTGCAGGCCGAAGCCAAGGGCGGTATCGGTTATATTGGTGGCACCAACAGCACTTACTGGTATGAAGACTACTACTGGGGCGTGGGTTACGGTCCGGTGGTTGGCGCTGGCCCCACGTACGAGGAGACCGGCCTGGGCGCCTACGATGGTCTGTTCCATGACCACGGTGAACCGGTTAACCAGCACTATGTGACCAACTCGGCAATCTTCTTCGCAGGCAACATGGCTGTCACCGAGTCCGGTTCCTCACGGATCGCCTACTACTGGGAGATCTACTGTCTGATGGGTGACCCGTCAGTTATGACCTATCTCGGTATTCCGGCCGTTAACAGCGTCTCCCACGCTGCCACCATCCTGATGACGGCAACTGAGTTCGAGGTGCTGGCCGATCCCGGCTCCTACGTTGGCCTGACGATGGACGGCGTGCTCCACGGCGCCGGCTACATCGATGCGTCGGGTTCAGTGACTCTCCAGCTTGACGCCTTTGGTGTCCCCGGGACTGCGAAGCTCGTCGTCACGGGCCAGAACAAGCAACCGTATATAGTTGACGTTCAGGTCATCGCACCCAACGGCCCTTACGTTGTCTATGACTCCAGCGACTACAACGATGCCACCGGCAACATGGATGGACGTGTTGATGCCGGCGAGACAATCGCGATGGGCCTTCAGGTGAAGAATGTCGGTCCGGATGACGCCTTCAATGTTGAGGGTTACTTGTCGACCACCGACACGTTTGTGACGGTCACGGACGACTACGCGGCCTTCGGTACGGTCGATGGCAACGACGGTACCTCGTATGTTGCTGACGCTTATGGCTTCAAAGTGGCATCATCGGCTCCCGATCAGCATAAGATCAGATTCGATCTGAGCGTTACGGGCACCGATCGAGACACTTGGGAAGGCAGCTTCAACGTGACTGTGCATGCCCCGGTGCTGAATCTGGTATCCGTTACCATTCAGGACTACTCCGGCAACAACAACGGCATTCTGGACCCGGGTGAGACGGCTGATCTGCTGGTGACCGTTGCCAACTCCGGTTCGGCAATCGCCGGTTTGACCACCGGGCTTTTGACGGAGTCGGACATGTACGTTACAGTCGATGATGACTATGGCGACTTCGGCGATATTCCCGCAAATGGTGGCACCGCTGATAACAGTGTCAGTGTCTTCACAGTCACGGCGGACCCGGCTTGTCCGATGGGACATCTGCTGACTGGAACGATCACACTGAACTGCGATCTTGGCTACGAGGTTGAGCTCACCTTCGAGATGATCGTCGGTGATCGCGAGCCTATCTGGGTCGATGACTTTTCGGTCGATCAAGGCTGGACAGGACTTGGCGGCAGTGCTGAATGGACCATCGGTCCCTGCACAGGCGGCGCAGGATCCGACAGCTACGGCGGCCCCGACCCGTCCCAGGATCACACCCAGGCCGGTGACAACCAGGTTCTCGGAAACGACTTGACGCCGGGGTCGGGTGGTGACTACAACGCCAACATCAGCGGCACGCAATGGGTGTATTCACCGCTGATTGATTGCTCGGATTACGACGGAGTCGAGTTGTACTTCTGGCGCTGGCTCGGGGTGGAGTCTTCGAGCTATGATCATGCCTACTTCGAGGTGTTCGACGGTACCACGTGGCACCGCTTGTTCGAAAACGGCGCCACTATGGATGATCAGGCGTGGACAGAGCAGTTCTACGATGTTTCCACATATGCCGATGAGAATCCCAGTTTCCAGATTCGTTTCGGGATGGGGCCGACTGACGGCTCGATGCAGTATTGCGGGTGGAATATCGACGATGTCATGCTCAAAGGATACAACCAGGCGACCGGAACGGCCGTCATGGACCTTCAGGTGAGCAACATCGCCGATACGCTTCATCAGAACGAGTCGGCTGCCCACGGCTTCTGGATTAAGAACACCGGTGATGGCAAGCTCAAGGTTGCTTTCGAGTCTGACGAGACATGGATTGTTCACTCGAATATGATGATCCAGGTCAACCCTTATGACAGCATCGAGTTCGTCGTCACCCTGAACACCACTGGTATGGCGTGCGGTGATCATTCCGGAATGATCACCTATACGACCAATGATGGCACGCATCCTTCGGGCAGCATCCCGGTCAGTCTGCATATACCGTCGCCCGCCATGAGCATGTCACTTGCGGACATCAATGCATCGCTGTCTCCCGAGGAGACGGTGGATATCCCCATGGTTATCGAGAACGCCGGCCCCGGTCGGTTGAACTGGTCGCTGTCATGCACCATGTTCACTGGTAAGGACGCCCGCCCCCGTGCTGTCGTCTCCGAAGCGGGCGCTGTTCTGGGGTATCATGATGCCGACGACAAGGAAGGCTCGGAACCTGAGCCGTATTTCGCTCCGCTCGAGAAGGGCGCCGGTGGACCGGATGAGTACGGTTATCGCTGGACTGACTCCGATGAACCGGCCGGACCGGGCTTCAACTGGATCGATATCTCAGGTATCGGCACCGAGGTGGCTCTTGGTGACGATGACTCCGACGGTCCGTTCCCGATCGGTTTCTCGTTCCCGTTCTACGAGGACTTCTATGACGAGATATACATCGGTTCCAACGGCATCCTGACCTTTGGTAGCGGAAGCAACTCACGCGCCAACCAGCCCATTCCCACAGCTACCATACCCAACAACCTGATTGCTATGTGGTGGGATGACCTTGATCCTCGTCACGGCGGCAATATCTGGTACTACTTCGACGCTGATCAGCAGCGGTTCATTGTCACCTTCAGCGAGATTCGCAATTACCAGTATCCTTCTGGCACCGGTTCGCTGACATTCCAGGCGGTTCTGTACCCTGACGGCAAGATCTTCCTGCAGTACAGTGTCATGGACCCGGGCGAGGATAACCTGGAGAACGCCACCGTTGGTATTGAGGACCCGACAGGAACTGACGGTTTGCAGATCTGCTACAACCAGGCGTACATGCGCGACTCGCTGGCCATCATGATTAGTGCCTGGCGCTGGCTGTCGGTCAGCCCCATGTTCGGCGCTATAGAGCCATTCACAGCCGACACTGTCATCGTAAGTCTGACAACCACTGACCTTGAAGAAGGCGTGTACACAGGACAGATCGACCTGACCAGCAACGATCCACTCAATCCTACTGGTTCTGTGCCGGTTACCATGACGATCGCCTCTTACATCTGCGGTGATGTCGATGGAAACCAGGTTGGCCCCAACGTGCAGGACCTGACGTACTTCGTGGATTACCTGTTCAATGACGGCCCGCCGCCGCCTCAACCGGCTGCGGCCAATGTTGACGGGATGCCCGGACTCAACGTATCGGACCTGACCAGATTGGTCGATTACCTGTTCAACGATGGTGATCCTCTCACGTGCGATTAGCTTGTTAGCTTGCGCTGACAGTCCTAATTGAACCACAGGCAGCCGCCTCCGCAAGGGGGCGGCTGTTTCGTGCGAGTGATCATCGGGTGGCTTCTCAATTGGATTGCATGGGGCGCCATCAGTACTTATATTTCCGTAGCAGGTGCCTCAGGATGCACCCGCTGCCCTTGCACCGCCGACTTACTCAGCCTGCAGGAAGGATCAGAGATTATGGAAGACCGCTTTGTGCGATGCAGTATGCGACGACGTTGTCAGTCAGCCCTGCTGATCTTGCTAACATTGTCGTTCACAGCGCTGCTGGTGTCGGCCGGATACGCCTTGCCACCTCTTGACAGCCAGCCGTTCTGGATCAGCGGCGAGGATGACCTGTATCACACCGGTATGATGTGGCACGACTTCAATCAGGATGGCTTCATAGATGTGTTCTTCTCCAACGGGAACGACATCGTCCGCGCGCCGAACACGATCTATCTATCTCAAGGCGGTCAACTGCCGGCGACGGCTACCTGGTCTTCAGGCAATGCCGAGTACTCCGGGCATTGCGCCGTCGGAGACATCAACGGTGACGGCCTGCCGGATTTTGCCGTAGCCAATTTTCTTGGCGCAGGCGGTTTCAGTCAGCCCAGCCGAACAAACCTCTACTTCAATCTGAACGGTCTACCCGGCTCCCTTCCGGATTGGGAGTCAAGCGATACGCACTGGTCCTTCTCGTGTGCGCTTGGGGATGCCGACGGTGACGGTGATCTTGACCAGGCCGTTGCAACCGGCGAGGCTTATACAAGCAAGTTCACTCCCGAGAAGGTCTACTACAATAATGGCGGTGCGCTGGAGACCTCGCCATCATGGCAGTCCTCGGTCAACACCGCAGCGATGGACGTCTTCTGGGCAGATGTTGACAACAACGGCTACCTTGACCTGCTGGTGGCCACCGATCAGGAAGGCCTGCTCATCTATTACAACTCCAGCACCGGGCTTGCGACCTCCCCCGGCTGGCAGATGGCCAATCCTGCTCATGTCAACACTGTTATTGCCGGCGATGTCAACGGTGATGGCTGGCTGGATATTATTGTCGCGCATAACAACCAGATTTCGACCAACGGCCGTTTTGCCATGTACCTCAATGATGGCGCCGGTGGCTTCGCGGCAACTCCCGACTGGGAATCGTCGAGCCAGGGGTATGGCGCCGCACTGGCGCTGTATGACTATGACCGCGATGGCGACCTTGATCTGGCCGCTGGACGGTGGTGGGACGCTCCCCGGATATACGAGAACATCGGCGGCGTTTTCACGTCGACACCGGTCTGGCAGGCAGGGGTAGCAACCGTAGTTGAGGAACTCGCCTGGGTGGATGTCGATGGCGAGGGGGTTGAGAACCTCTCAGAGACTCTGGTCGGAGATGGCACTCGTAAGCTCTTCTATCTGTCCAAATCCCCCCTGTATGCTGTCGATTCGGTCGTTTCTGACGGTGCGACGCTCGGCTATGCTGCCTATTGCTATGATCTGTTTTCCGGCTGGGTCTCTCTGGCCGATGCACCCGCAACCGATCTGGCAGTGTACTACCGCTACTCCTACAGTAACGATCTGGCAGTGGCCAACTGGGATACCGCCAATATGGTCTTTGGTAACCAGTTGCCGCCGCTGGTCAATTTCAGCGCTGTGCCGGCTATCGGATTCGTGCCGCTTGATGTGCAGTTTGCGGATTCCTCGGTGGGCGCCACGGGCTGGCATTGGCAATTCGGCGACAGCCAGAGTTCCGAGCAGGCTTCTCCCCTGCATCAGTACACAGACCCGGGGGCCTATGATGTTACATTGACTGTCGATCTGCCCGACGGTCCCCACACTCGAACTGCAGTCAAAAGGGTTGTTGCGCTGGCCGATACCCTGATCTTTGCCGATGTGCACAGTTCTCCCGGTGATCCAATCACTATCGAGGTCTACCTGCGCAATCAGCACCCATTGCAGGAGTTGATTTTGCCTCTGACCTGGGCGGGGCCGATACAACTCAACTATGCTGGTTTCGACACCGTTGGATGTCGGACAGCCGGATTTGAACAGGTCGAATTGGTGAACTTTGATGGCTTCTTCCGACGCGCCGCCTTCAGGCTGCGTCACACCCTGAATGCTTCGGGAGACGGGATGCCGGAAGGTTACGGGAAGATCCTCAACATCCACTTCAGTCACAGCTCCGGTGTTGGCAGCCAGCAAATCGACACTACCAGTTTCTCCGGCAGAACACTGGAGTTCATAGCCGGCTATGCCACATTCGCACCCGCGGTCGTACCCGGTGCGCTGACCATCTCGGAGATTGCCTGCGGCGACATCAACGGCGACGGTGAAGGTCCCAATGTGTCTGATATGACTTATCTGGTATCCTATCTGTTCAGCGGTGGCCCGGAGCCGCCGAGCTTGTGGGCCGCTGACGTAAATGGTGTCCCGCCCATCAATGTTTCGGACATGACGTATCTGATCGCGTATCTGTTCTCCGGCGGTCCGGCGCCGGTATGCGCCCAGTAAGGGGCTGAGGTTACGCGACAAACTCAAGGAGTGAGAGGACATGAAGAACTGGTTCCGCATCGGACTTACCAAGACTACCATCGCGGGAACGCTGTTGCTCATAGCCCTTGCCGTTGTCCTGCACGGCGATACTCCCCCTGATCCGATCGGCCAGCGGTTTCACTATGAGACCAGCTTCGATCACACAGGCTATTTGAGCGATACGCCCCACTGGGGATCTCAGGTACCACAACACAAGAGCTATCCTGATGCGCGACGCGTATCATTGAAGCTGGAAGAAGAGGATGGCCCGAGTACTCCGGGAGGGACACTTGCAGGGCTCCTGAACGCTCGTAAATCAGTGCGATCATACGCCGACCGGCCTGTTTCCTTTGAGCAGTTGTCCCGTCTGTTGCTCTCGGCCAATGGCGCTACCAGGGTCGCCGGTGGCAGTGCACGCCGAACAGCGCCCTCGGCCGGGGCACTCTATCCGATCGATGTCTATGTGGTTGCCAAAGATGTAACCGATCTGTCCCCCGGGCTGTACTACTTCAATGTTGCCGACTCCGCACTACTGCAGATTCAAGCGAGAGACGTATCAGCGACGTTGTCGGCTGCGGCCCCCAGTCAGCCGTGGGTGGGCCCGGCTCCGGCGACTCTCATTCTGGCATCTCGCTTCGACCGCGTGACGACCAAGTATGCCGACCGGGGCTATCGCTATGCCTACATCGAATGCGGTGCGATCTGCCAGAACATCTACCTGCAGGCTACCGCTCTTGGGCTGGGAACAGTGGCGGTGGGGGCGTTTAACGATGTTGCCCTCAACGATTTGCTTGAAGCGGACGGCGTTCGTGAGGCCGGACTGCTGATCATGCCGATTGGGGTACAGCGTTAACCGAGTTCGCTCAACGCAACGGAGTGCTGGCGACGTAGCGCAACGGTGATGTTCCTCAGTGGTGTAGCGGCTACAGGAACCACGCAACTGAAGCGGCCTTGATTCCTTCATCCGAATTCTTCGTTTGCGCCACGATGCCAGCCACGCTATACTAATCTCCTGTTTCAAAAAGTCGTCTTCTTTATCTATTATAGGAGGTATCATGTCGCGCCTGTTGATGGCAATGTTAGTTCTTGGGCTGCAACTGATGACTACGTCCGCTGCTGGCGAGGAGGGCCGCCTGCTTCGATTCCCTGATGTCTCATCTGACCATGTGGCTTTCGTCTGGGCCAGCGACATCTACGTGGCCCCTCGCGAGGGAGGACAGGCAATCCGCCTGACCAGTCATGAGGGACTGGAGCTGTTTCCGCGATTCTCACCGGACGGTAACACTATCGCGTTTACGGCCCAGTATGATGGGCCATGTGCGGTTTACACGATGCCGCTGAGCGGCGGCACACCGAAGCGACTGACATATCACCCCGGAGTCCCCATCGGAAGCGAACGCATGGGACCGGACAATGTCGTTATAGACTGGCACCCTGATGGTACGAAGATACTGTTTCGAAGCCGTCGCGACGCGATCGATTCCTGGGAGGGCAGAGTGTTCTGGGTGGATACGTCCGGCGGTCTGCCGACACCACTGCCGATGGTGTCGGCTGGATTCACCAGCCTTTCCCCCGAGGGAGACAAGGTGGCCTTCTGCCCTGTCTATCGGGACTTCCGCACATGGAAGCGATATAAGGGCGGCATGGCACAGGATGTCTGGATTTTCGACATGACCGACACCACCTCTGAGAAGATCACAGACTGGATCGGCACGGACAATGTACCTATGTGGTACCAGGACCGCATCTACTTCAATTCCGATCGCACCGGTCACTTGAACCTGCATTGCTATGATGTATCGACCGGCGAGATTCGGCAGGTTACCCACTACGACCAATACGATGTGCGCTGGCCTGCGCTCGGCCCTGACGCGATCGTCTTCGAATACGCCGGATGGTTGCACGTCATGGACCTGCCCTCGGAGGCAGTTCACAAGCTGACGATCCACATCAACTCCGACCGACCTCTTATGCGTCAGGAGACGGTCGATGTCAGCGAGATGATACGCGAGGCTGACATATCGCCCGACGGAAAGCGCATCGTGGTCAGCGCCCGTGGGGAGCTGTATTCACTGCCGGCGAAATATGGTGATGACCGAAATCTTACGGGGCATACCTCGGGATCGGTCGAGTCGGATCCGGCGTGGTCACCTGATGGCCGATGGATCGCCCATATTTCCGATCGCACTGGAGAAGACGAGGTCTATCTCGTCTCGCATGACGGGACGCAGACGATTCAACTGACGAACGACGGATACTGCCGACGTTACCAGCCAGTCTGGTCTCCCGACAGCGAACTCCTGACGTTGTCGGATAAAGACAACAACCTCTGGCTGGTGGATGTGGAACGCAGGACTACGACGAAGATAGACAGCTCCGCCCTCGGAGAAATCAACGACTACACCTGGTCACCGGACAGCCGCTGGATCGCGTACTCCAAACCGAACGAAAATCGACTACAGAGTGTATTCTTGTACTTCTTAGCCGACAAGACGGTTCGACCGGTTACGCCGGATATTGCCACCGACTACAATCCTGTCTTTGACCCGGAAGGGAGATACCTCTATTACCTGTCAGACCGTGACTTTAACCCACTAACGAGCGAGTACGAGTTTCAGTTTGTCAATCGCTCAATCACGAACCTCTATGCTGTTCTTCTGACCCGTGACGCGCCCGATCCCTTCGGCCCGCGTCATGACGAAGTCACAATCGGTGATGCCGGTTCCGGTTCCGAGGCGGAGAGCAAGGGCGTCCGCAACAAAGACGAAACGAAGAATCGCAAACCACCTGCTGTGGTGATTGACTTCGATGGCATTATGCAACGCCAGGTTGCCTTTGATCATGGTCCCGGCGAATACAGCAATTTGACGGCCATTAAGGGTGCTGTCTTCTTCACCAGCAATCCCCTTCGCGGTCTGCGGGGTCAACTCGGAGACTCGCAGCGCGAGCTTCACAAATACGACCTGGCGGAGCGCAAGGGGGATTGTTTCTTGAGCAGCATCAGGGACTATGTCGTTTCGTCCAGCGGTGAGAAGATGCTTATTCGTACAGGCAGGAAGCAATTCCACATTGTCAGCACCGCAGGCAACAAAGCCGACACGGAGGACACGCGGGTGCCGATTGGCAGGCTGGACATGTTGCTTGATCGCAGCGCGGAATACCGTCAGATATTCGAGGACGTCTGGCGGCAGTATCGAGATTTCTTCTATGACCCTCACATGCACGGGTTGGACTGGCAGGCCAATAAAGAGAAGTACCGAGTGCTTCTCCCCCACGCTGCCCACCGCTTCGACCTCATTTACATTCTTGGAGAGATGATCAGCGAACTGGCCTGTTCTCACACGTACGTAGGAGGCGGCGACTACTGGCGACCCGGCAGCAATCAGGTGGGGCTGCTCGGTGCTGACATTGTGGCCGATCAGAAGACCAACCGTCTGAGAATCAACCGAATCCTGCGCGGTGAACACTGGGACGAGAACCTGCGCTCGCCGCTGCGTGCGCCGGGAGCCGAGGTTGCCGAGGGCGACTTCCTGCTGGCAATCAATGGCCGGGAGTTAACGGCCCAGGACAACCCATACCGCCACCTGCAGAACACCGTGGGCAAGACAGTGAAGCTCACGGTGAACAGCAGGCCGGCAATGGAGGGGGCGCGGACGGTTTCGGTGGAGCCACTATCCGGCGAGGGAACGCTGCGCTACTTCGATTGGGTCGAGAGTCGCCGGGAGTACGTCGACTCTGCATCGAACAGCCAGTTCGGATATCTTCACATCCCCGACATGGGTGGCTGGGGCCTCCTTCGATTCGTACGCATGTTCTACCATCAGGCCCGCAAACCGGGATTGATTATGGACGTCCGATATAATGGTGGTGGATTCGTCTCGCAACTGATTCTGGATCGGCTGCTCAAAAGACCCGTGGCCATGTGGGCCGATCGCGAAAACGGTGTCGGTCCAACACCCGGCACCGCAATACGTGGTCACATGGTGACTCTTCTGAATGAACACTCCTGCTCCGACGGTGACATCTTCCCCTGGTGCTTCCGCGAGTACGGACTGGGGCCGTTGATCGGTACCCGTAGCTGGGGAGGCGTGGTCGGTATCGACGGGCACGGTCCCCTCTCCGATGGTGGCTATGTCTACACCCCGGAGTATGCCATGTTCGACCTTCAGGGCGAATGGGTGATCGAGAATGTGGGTGTTGAACCTGATTCGGTGGTTCAGAACACTCCGGATCGAAGAACCCGGGACTACGATGATCAGCTTGATGCCGCTATCAGGTATCTCAAGAACCAGCTGGAGCACGAGCCGGTATCGTTGCCCGATCGGCCAGATCCGCCGCAGCCACGATAGTTGCACCACACAGGCCCAACTTCCGAGACTCCTTTCCAGTCTACGGCCGATGACCTTACGGTTGTCGGCCGTTTCCTGCCTGGCAGACAATAGTGTCTACGCACGCTGGTTGTCCGACATGCTCCGATTGTACATCAGATTTATTAGGTGACACGAGCCATTGCGAAGCCTACCATTCAGTGCGAATATCAGCGACAGCATCAGGGTGCTGATTTCGAGTGACTGAGGGAGTCTTACGTGAATGAGATCGCAGTTCCATCAATCGCGGTCCGCAATCTGGCGGACATTCGCAAAGAGCTCTTCGACGTTGCTGTCATCGGTGCCGGTCCCGCCGGGAGTGCCACAGCCGCGCACCTCGCCCGTCACGGACACCGGGTGCTGGTGGTCGACCGCAAGTCATTTCCCCGGGACAAACCATGTGGCGACTGCCTGCTTGCTGATGCCCAGCGGTATCTCGAAGAGCTGGGGGTGCTGCCATCGGTCAGCAACGCCGGCAGAGTGCTTGCCAACGCCACCGTCTTCAGCCCATCGGGGTACTCGTTCGATGTTCCCGGAGCATACGTAACATGTCAGCGTGCCACGCTGGATGCGATACTACTCGATCGCGCTGTGCGCGATGGGGCCACGTTCGCTGTAGCCGATATCGACAAACTGACGGTTGTCGAGGGACAGAGTGTCAGGAGCCACGATCGCTTCAGCGGGCTGACCATCCATACGTCTATTGTGGTGGTCGCTACCGGGTATCACGCCTCGCTGGCGAAAGCCGCAGGCCTGTTGGCGGACCCCACGCCGTATGCCATCGCGCGCCGTCGCTACGTAAGCAGCAGTTACACTCTTGACCGGATGGTGCTGATGTACGGCAAGTCGATCGCGCCCGGTTACATGTGGATTATCCCGGTCGGACCGGAGTTGTACAATGTTGGCTGTGGCGTGATCAACCTGCCGCATATTAACACTTCCCGCCTGCTCAGGCGGGCGGAGGAGTATATTGCGCGAGAATCTGTACACGGCCGCAGGCTGATGGCCGAGGGCGAGCCTGTCAGCCCCGTTCACGGCGCGGCGCTGCGCTGCCAGCTGGTCGGCGTGCCCCCGGTATCGCATGGTCGTATTCTGGCCGTAGGCGAGATCATGGGCACCACTCTCCCTTTTACCGGCGAGGGAATCGGCAAAGCACTGGAATCCGGCCGGCTGGCGGCAGGCGTAATCAACCGTGCCATACGCAACGACAACCATCATCTCCTCGAAGACTACACCGCGCTGGTCGAGACCGAACTTCGTCCTCAGTACCGCGGGTACATCAAGGCGCAGCGGTGGTTGACACGGCCGACGATCAACGACTTCCTCTCCAGGCGCATCCAGCGCAGCCCCTACCTGCAGGCACGTTTTGCCCAGTTTATGAGCCAGACAGGCGATCCGCGACGGGTGTTTGCCCTGGGTGAGATTGTGAAGTCGTACTTCAAGTAGCTTGAGAAGTCGCAGCCCTTGTCACGGCGTGCGTGTAGGCAGCCTGAAGTCAATTGAGTTTCGCCTGCCCGAGCGGGCCGCAGGTTGGGAATATCTGACAACGGGAGAGCGAGTACCAGAGCACTTGCCGGAGGCCGGACTCGAACCGGCACGGCCCAAAGGGCCAAGGGATTTTAAGTCCCTGGTGTCTACCAATTCCACCACTCCGGCGGTCTTGGGAAAAAGGTAGGCAGGCCGTGATTCCCGAGCAAGCAGAAAAGGCGAGGCGGCTCACATCATCGATCCCGCCACTTGGCCCGATGACACGCCCATCCGACCTTCTCACCAGATCGGCAGCTACAACTCAATCACAGTTCCGGCGCCGCCGGGGATGAACTCGTCGGGATAGCGAGACCTGATCTCATCAATGTGCTGCGTACAATGAGTGGGGCAGATCAAATCAAGCCCTGCCAGCCGCGGGTAGTCATCGAATCCGTGCAACCCACCGATCAGCGCACGCGGCCGGCCGTGTGTGGAGGCAGCGTCAAGAATCTGCCCCGCTCCCGGATGTGAACAGCCAACGACGACAACCGCGCCGGCTTCAGTGGATATCACCAGCGACTGCTCGATGCCGGCAAGAGGTCCTGTCGAATGAAGACCGGCGCTGAGTGACTGCGGCTCGTCGACGACTATGATCTGCTCGGACGACCTGACACTCTGGCAACCTGACGGCACCCACACACGAACGGTGGGATTCGCCGCAAGGATGGCCGACAAGCCTCCGGTATGGTCCCAATGATCGTGCGAGATGAAGACCTCGCCGATGCTCACAGGATCGATATTCAGCGCCTCCATATTGGCCAGCAGTAGCTCGCCCTTGGCGCCGGTGTCGAACAGCAGTCGCCTGGCGCCCGTTTCCACGAGGCATGCGAAGCCCCTATCAGCGGCAAGGTCCTCGCGCTGTGAAGTGTTGTCGTAGATAATGGTTATGCTCGCGCTCCTGCTCATTGTCACTCCCTCCTTCGTAGTAGCATGCCTAACCTTCAGTTGCCAGGCACACCAGGTCACCGACGGCAACACCGATATCGTCCGCAATCACTGGACACTTTGCCTTCAACAGGAACACGATTGCGTATGGTTCGCCCGAGAGCGCCTCGTAGTTGCCCTGACCCTTGGCGATCGTGAAGCGCGACTGTTGGAGCATCTGCACGAACTCCCGGCTGCAGGTACTGAGAATGGCTCCGGGCGCTGATGTTCCGGACGAGACAATCGTGGCAACCTGGTCCAGCCCCGCCTAAAGCGCGTCATCGAATGTGGCGTCATTGATCACAGGCTCACCGCGCACGGCAAAGACGGTCGGCTTATGCAACTGCTCGATGAGCAGGCGGTCGAAAACCGTCTCACCGGCATTGTCGCCAATGTACAGAATCTGTTCGCAGGCTTCCAGGCGCTGACGAAACTGTCGGTAGTCACATATCGCGAAGTCCCTTCGCAGCGCTTCCTTGATGGTAGCATCAACATCAAATGTGCTGGATACACCGAAATCGATGCTGTTTCCGGCGATGGCGATTCGGATCGCGGTGAGCAGTTTGTCGTCAGCACTCTCAATGAGGTCGCGCAAAGAGTCGAGTTGTCGCAGGGCGCGTAACGTGCTATCTCGCTTGATCTGCCGGAACGGGTCGCCATTTCCCGTTATCTCACGGATCCGGCTGTACAACCGCATAGCGATTTCGGGCGGGGTGCTGTCGAGGGTGAGTTCTCCCAGCATGATGCCGAACTCATCGAGTACCTGTTTGAGAATGCGCTCGTCATCGGTAGCGATGCGTCCGGCACGTAGCGCCTGGCTGAAGAAACACGGGATACAGCCGAGGCAGGTCTTCATTGTGTGCTCATGGATCAGGGGTTATTCATTACCTGTTGTTTTGAACCGCCTCTCTGCCCCGTGACCACGAGGACAGTACCGCAAACACCACGCAGGAGACTCCGACGCCGAATATTGCGGGATCGAAACTGACCATCAGGTCATGCACGCTCTGGTCAAACATCCTGATCTCAAAAAGTGTGTTCAGCGCCCCTACTCCTCGGTATATCAGGGTAAGGACGGTTGCCAATAACATCGTAATGAAGATGTTGCGCGTCAAGATCGCAGAGCGCTTCTTGTAGAGCGAACCGACCACCACCGGCAGAATAATCGCGGGCGCCCACACGTGATAGGTGAACAGCAGCAAACCGATAATGTCCGACCATAGTACCGCCACCAAAATGGCGGCCATGCCAAGAATGGCCGTGCAGACACGGGCCAGGCGCAACATGCGGCCGTCACCCTTGTCCTTCCAGCCCAACTGGTGTTCGAACAGATCCTTGACGAAAATGGCGGTTGAGGAATTCAGAGCCGAGTCCGCCGACGACATCACGGCCATCAGCAACGCCCCGATAATCAGACCGCCGATGACCGGATTGTGAAGCTGATCCACGACCATCGGCAGCGCTTGTTGCGGGTCGATATCCGGAAACTGAATCTTGGCAAAGAGCGCGATAAAAAACAGCATCACCGGAAAGGTGGCCGCCAGAAAGAACCCGACCCCGGCAATCCCCAGCCGTGTCTGGCGCACATCCTTGCCGATACAGTAGCGTGTTGCGTATCCGGGGGCGAATGTCTCTCCCAATAAGAACGCCAGAAAGGTCGTGATCAAAAAGAGCCAGCCCTTGCCACCTTCGACTTTGAAGAAATCTGCGGAAATCTCCCGGTCGCGACTGATTTCCTCGGGGAAGGCATCCTGCAGCAGAAGCAGGTTCATGCGGCGCAAGTCTCGGCCGCGAAGCTCATCACGCCTGTCCAGGCGGGTCCTTGTTTCATCCGACAAGTCAATACCGGCAAAGGCCTTAACATCATAGAAGTCAGGCTCGTCGAGCACGCTGTTGAAGGCCCTGACAAGAACCCGCCTTTGAGCGGCAGCGCTGTCGGCCATGCCAGAACGCATCTGCTCGCGCTGTCGATCGTCCAAAAGCGACGCCACATGCACGGCTGCCGGCTCCCTTGGCGCGACCAGCCTTTCGGTGAGTCGGTCAGGCTGCCGGAAGTCCACGGCACCGAAGCGCGATGGGACGAACTTGCCCGTATCGGAGTTGTACGAATCAGCGATGTCCGGGACACAGAACGCCAGCGTCACCACAAACCCCAGCAGCAGCACAATGAACTGAAACAGGTCGGTGTGGATGACGGCCAGCAGTCCCCCGGCCGTGCTGTAGACGACAACCATAATACCGCCAAGCAGAATGGCCCAGCGCAAGGTACTGGCCGCGTCCGCTAACTCCGGCAAGATAGCCGCTGTGACCGTGCCGAAGGCCGCCATCTGAGCAGCAACAATGAACACCGAGAACAGAAGCGAAAGGATCAGGACCAGAAATCGCGGTTGCTCGCCAAAGCGGTGGCCGAAGTACCCTGCTACAGTATAGAGCTTTGCCTGACGAAACTGCGGAGCGACCACCAGACCGGAGAAGATGAAGTGCAGATAGCCGCCTGTGGACACCAGCAGCATCAGCACACCCCATTCGTACGTCTTCCCTATAGCGCCAATCGAATAGCCGCCGCCTATTACGGTTGCCCCCATCGTACAGAATAGCAGGAACCAGTTGACGTTGCGTCCGGCGACGAGGTAGTCATCGGTGTTGCCGATCCTGCGTACCTTCATCACGCCCTTCACGAACACAAAGGTCATGTATCCGACAACGATGGCCCAGAGAATCAGCTTGTCATCCATGATCATCCATCCTTTGCAGCCCCCTGCTCGGAATCGCAGCAGTGACAACACGGCTGCGACCACAATTCTCGGCTACTGCGTTGCTCCCTATTCTAAGAAGAAACGGGAGTGATGACAAGCGCCAGGCGACGGCATTTGCCGCAGTCTCAGATCGCGTGCAGCACCGAGCCCGGCCTGTTCACATGCTACTTTCGATCAAGCTCGGTCCGCACCACACTTGCCAGAGTCGCCTTTGTCAGCGGCTTGCGCACGAACGCCCCGGCTCCCATCCTCTGCGCTTCAAGAACGCGGGCGGTTTCGCTGTACCCGGACAGAATGATCGCTCTCTGAGAAGGGCGCATTTCCCGGACACGCCGGAAGGTTTCCGTGCCGTCGATCCCCCCGGGCATCACCATATCCAGCACGAGCAAATCAGGATCATACGAAGTCACAGCTTCGACAGCCGCTTCTCCGCTGTCAACGGCATGCACCAGGTACCCGAGCTTCTGAAGGAGTGTGCGACAGACCTCGCGCTGTACGGGATCATCATCGACCACCAACACCTTCTCGCTGCCTGTCAGGGAATGTGCCGGCTCTGGCTCGCCCGGCGTGTCGCGTGTGACCGGGAAGTAGATGTAGAAAGACGTACCCTCACCTACCTTGCTCTCCAGGTCCAGGTATCCGCCGTGATCCTTGACAACGGCATCAACCACGCTCAGTCCCAGGCCGGAGCCGCGCTTCTTGTCGGCGCTCTTGGTAGTGAAGAACGGATCGAATACGCGTTCGATGATGTCCTGCGGGATGCCGCACCCGGTGTCGGCGATCGTCAGCTTTATGTACTCTCCCTTTGGCACCCGGCCATAGGCCACCGTCGTGTTGTCAGCATAGTAGTTCTCAGTACGAATACTTATCTCTCCGATGTCCTGCACGGCGTCCCGTGCGTTGACCAACAGGTTGGCCAGCATGCGATGGATCTGGGCTCGCCCGCCCTTCACGTTCAGCAGGTCGGCGGCAAGATCGAGATGGCATCTGAGAGTGTCGGTCCGGGGGATTATCTCTCTGAATGCATGCCGCACGACCTGATTGAGATCGAGCACTTCCTGCGTGAAGTGCCCGCGGCGACCCATCGTCAGCAAATCCTGATTGATCTCAGACATCTTTCGGGCAGCGCTTTCGATATCATCCAGATAGTCGCGCGCCGGATGATCGGCCGGTAGCTCATCACGGATCAGGTCGGGATACGCCATAACCGGTCCCAGCAGGTTGTTGAAGTCGTGTGCGACCTGCCCGGCAATGGTACCTGCGGTCTCGAGCCGCTCGGCACGTGATGCCAGGTGCTGGAGGCGGCGCATCTCCGAAATGTCATGCACAAACCCCAGGCACCGATCACCATCGAGGCGCACTCCGCTCACGGCGCACCACCGGGTTTCGCCATCTTCAGTGAGCAACGGCAACTCACCATCAGCCTGTCCCCCGACGCACAACTGATTGAGGTAGTCGCGGCCCGCCTGTTCAGATCCAACAGCAATCAGATCAACGATGCTCATGGCACGGAGCCTGTCGGGGGAGTATCCGGTGATGCCGCTCATGGCAGGGTTGGTATCCACGATCTTGCCACTTGCGTCCGTCACAAAGATGCCGTTGGGGGCACTATCCACATAGCTACGGAATCTTCGCTCGCTGGCCTTCAGCCTCTCCTCACGCTCCTTCCGCCTGGTGACATCATGCGCTATCGCGAATGTGATGCCCTCCTCCGGGATTGGATGACTGGTCCAGTTCAGCCAGATACATTTGCCGGATTTGGTGATGTATCGGTTCTCAAAGGTGATGAGCTTCTCACCCTTCTGCAGCTTATCTTCCATAACTGCAATGGTCCGGTCAAGATCATCCGGATGAACGAACTCGAGGAAGGGGCGATTCAGCAACTCGTCCTCGCTATACCCCAGCTCGGCAGTAAACGCGGGATTGACTCTGAGGAACGTGGCGGTGTTGATATCGGCAATGCACATCAGGTCCAGAGACATCTCGTAGATCGTCTCGATCTCGCGACGCGCTTTCACGCTCTCCGTGATATCTCGACAGGTACCGATGAAACGATCGGCGACGCCCTCCTCATTCCTGAGCAGTCCGATCTCGGCACTCAGAGTGACAAACTCCCCGTTTGGTCGCGCAATGCGATACTCCAGGCTGGTCGGTTGTTCGCTTTGGGAGACACGCTGCAGTGCCTGCTCGAAGCTCGCGCGGTCGTCGGGATGAATGACGCTCTCGGCATATTCAAGAGGCACGTAGCCGGCGTCGGAATCAACGCCGGAAATCCTGAACATCTGCTCGGTGCAGTACACTTTGTCGTCATCAATCCCGCGTTCCCAGGATCCAAGGTTGGCGAGACGCTGGGCATCGGCGAGCTGGCGCTCACTTTGCTGCAGCGCGAGTTCAGTCTGTTTACGTTCGGTGATATCCTGAAACATGCCCCGCATCTTGATGCATTTACCGTCTTCGAAGACAGGTTCACCATAGACATGCCACCAGCGAAGTTCGCCATCAGCAGTGTACCGCCGCACCTCCAGCTCGGCAGGCAGGCCCGTTTCCATGGCCTGTCGATAGGCCGCCTGCACGCGCCGGCGGTCCTCCTCCGGATAGTTCTTCCAGTAGTCATCCGGTCCAGGGGGCGGTACCTGCGGGTCCATCTTCATAAGCTCGTACATGGGCCTGGTCCAGGTGGCCGTATTGGTAACGAGGTCGTGTTCCCACCCACCGGTCTTCGCCAGGCGGCTGGTTTGCTCTAACATGCGCTCGTTCTCCAGTAGCGCCTTCTGCATTCTCAGACGATCGGTAATGTCCTCACCTGAGCAGAACACGCCGGTGATGACGCCGGCCGCATCATGCAAGAGGGAATTGTGCCAGGCTATCGTGCGATGGGTCCCGTCAGACCTCACCGCGTCGTTCTCGTAGTACTCGACAGAGGCTAACTGTCCGGATACAACCTTCGCAAACACCTCTTTGAGTTGGGGGACAACATCTGAGTGAATGAAGTCACCGAACCAGTCTCTGCCGACAATCTCATCCCGAGACAAACCGAGGACCTCGCAACCCCTGGGATTGATCGATTGCACCTTACCGTCAAGGTCGAGAGCCAGTAACATGACACCGGCCACATCGAGATACTGGCGCGCCCGGTCGCGTTCAACGCGCAATTCCTCGCGGCTTTCAAGGAGCTGTCTGTTGCTTGCTTTGAGTTGCTGCTCATTGGCTCGCAACTGTTGATTCGCCGCACGCAGTTGCTGCTGTTGTGCCTTCAACTGCTGATTGGCCGCTTTGAGCTGCTGCTCATGCGCCTTGAGCTGCTGGTTGGCCGCCTGAAGCTGCTGTTCGCTCGCCCGGAGCTGCTGATTGGCCGCCTTCAGTTGCTGGTTAACGGCCTTCTCCTCATCTTGGTGAGACACTCCCTGCTGTTCGGATTGAACATCGGTGTCTTTGCGACGCTTCTTCATTACTCGCTCCCAGTCCCTTCTGTATCCTCAGATTTCACTCGCTTCGTGCGCCGTCAGGCGCAACTCCATCAGAAACAGTATCCCCTGGCGCAGCGGTTGACGCCGGGCACTGGATGGCCCGTTCAAAGCTGCCGTCGAGCAGTTGGACGGGCGAGTCGCCTTCCGAATAGAGCACTGTCCCGGTGGTGTTATTGACGAAAACGCTCCTTCGCATGCATCCTCCGACCCGGCAGCCTCTCACGGATATGCCGCTCTGCAGCAGGCACTCCCTTACAGATTCCACCACTCGGTCCGGAATATCTCCCTCCCCAAGTATATTGGCGCCACCAACAAGACAGACCTCAAGCCGCGACAGCAAGCCGCCCAGGCTGACAACACCATCGACCAGAGTCTCGATGGCGTCCTGTGCATACCGGGTGCTGTCGTACCCATCGTTGCGAAACGCTCGCCCCGGCAACATGACATGTGCCAATCCAGAGACTCGGACAACAGGATCGTGCATGACCACCGCCACACACGAACCGAGTGCGATTGATCGCAAAACGACCGGCAACGCTGTTACCTTCACTGCTCCGGTATCGACATCGACACACTCGGCGTCAATCAACGCCCGGGCTTCAGGTTCGAGCAGCGAGGCTGCCGAGTGCTTCTTTGCCATCACACATCCATCAGCGTCAGCAGTTCTTTCGCGGTTATTGGGCACCATATCAGCCTCGATGACACCTGTCTATAATGATAATAGCCTGCCACAACGACAAGAGCGCGCCCGATCGACATATCTGTCGGCAGAGATCAAACAACATCACCCGGACCGACTCCTGCCGGGTGGCAGCAATGCACCGGTCCACGATGCCACAATGATAACGGTGCTGAATTTACGACATTGACAAAGTCAGCGCAAGTATATCGTTGTCTCTCCTAACACAATAAAGGGCGACATTGCTCTTGCGCAGCATTGACGAACTACTATACTTCAGTGACAGCGCAGCAACTCGTAACCCCAAAAGGAGGCTCCAACTATGGGTGCACGTTCAGCTTCGTGCAGTTTTCGGCAATCGGTCAATACGGCCATGTCCATTCTTATGATCGTTGGGACAATTGCGGCGGGCATGCTGCTGGTGGTCGCCCCCGGCTGTTCTTCCGATAATGACACCGTCACCGGCCCACAGAACACCCTGAGCCACTTCAGCGCAAATATTGACGGCAGCGAGTATGAGGCGACCTGGAACGCCTATGCTGTCTGGATCACCGACCCAATGCCGACGCTCACCATAAACGGCTTGGGGCCGGCCGGAACTGACACCTGCCTGGTGTCTCTCTCTCTGGACACCAAAGATGTCGGCATTTATACTCTCATGCCGGGCAACATGGACAAGACGGCGTCGGTGGAGTTCCGAACGGACAATCGCTATTTCGCGACCTTCAGGAGTGGGTCACACGGTACCGTGCACCTGACGTCGAACTCGGGTGGGCGGGTAACGGGCACCTTCGAGTTCGTCGCCTGTGCACCGCCTGCCGATTCGATCGTTGTGAGTGACGGAAGTTTCGATGTTCCACTGACCGTGTCGCCCTGATAGTGACTGATGGTGCCCAAAAGTGACGCTACTGCGGGTCATCGCTGCAAGCGGAAGATGACATCGAATCCGCTCTCGCGGGAGGCGCCCTCGATCAGACGAAGGAAGATATTCCGGACAAGTTCGTACTCTAGGGTCACGATTTCGGGAGCGAATTCGTTGTCTTCCGCGCTGCCGAACCCGCGTTGATAACTGACAAAAAGATCGTTGGTCAGGTACTTGCCGACTTCAAACGCGGCCCCGGCCCAGTCATCTTTGGCGCGGATATCGATCACATCAAGACGCAACTCGCGCCCGATGGTCCTGGCCAGCTGGTCGGCAACCAACCCGGCCGCAACACCCTGGGCCAGTTCGCGGCCGCTGGTACGATCACCCACCGCGCCCTGCTGACCACGGGTAAGCTGATCGAAACTGCGCCCGAACAGAATGTAGGCCAGCGCATCCCCCTCACCAATCTCTGCGCCGTCAAGCTCGAAGCTCAAGGCAGGCTGTTCTGCGGTCCCGGAAACGTAAAGTGTAAGTGTTTGCTTGAGTCGCTGGGGGTTGCGAAACACATATTCAGCGACAATCGACAGTGCCGGATTGTACTCCGAGCCACCCTGAAACGCGATCTCTCCCTCGCGGATGATGAACCGGCGACCATAAAGCTCGTAGTGCCCGCGAACCGTGTTTATCGTCCCGAACAGCTCCGGTTCCGGACCCTGCTTGACGACATCGATCTTCCCCGACAGCTCGATTCGCATCTCGGGACTGCGTATCCACGTGTTACGAGGCAACGAGACAGTCGCCTCACCGCGCAACCGCCCGTACAGGCGAGTTGCCTGAAGCGCCCATTTCTCGTCGTTCTGGAGGGTCGACGCCATCGCTCCACCCTCAATCGCTGTCGTATCACGATCACGAGTGGCGCGCACCAACAGAGGCAGATCGTCAGGTGATGGCTCAGCCCTCCCACTCTGACCCATCAGGGCCGGCAGGTAAAATCGCGAACGATGCACCGTGAGGTTTCCGCTGTACTCGGCCTCATCGGCGTCGGCAACGAGGTCCAGCTGTCCCGATACCTGCACCTCATGGTGGTTGTGTTTCGACACATAGAACCGGTCTGCTGCCAGACGAATCGACAATGACGTGGCCTCAAGCCCGCTCTCCGGTGACTGTTCTGATAGCCTCACACGTCCTGTGACTGACAACGTGCCGGTCTCGCGCCGGGCCGACAGTGTGTCGATACTGATCTGCTGGCCGTCCATGGAGAGTCTCAACTGCATATCGCGATAGTTTATGCCGTAGCGGTCAATCTTCATAGCGGCATCGAATATTCCGGCCCGGCCGGATAGATGCGGCTGATCGAGAGTGTTACTGACGATTACTGAGCACACGGCGAACCCTGAGAGATCATCAAACATGCGCGGCACAGAGGCGGCCAGCATCCGAAGAGGCAGGCGCTCGGTAATCGCCCGTACCTTCAGTGGCTGATTGGTCGCCACTATCGGGCCGGTGCGATCGTCCGCCAGCGTTAACGGCACGTACCCGACAATGGATAAAGGCGGAAACTCGGCGAAGTACACCCTTGCGGCAAAGTCGACACTGTCAGCAACATGTTGCGCATCCAGACTCAGACTGTCGATTGCTATCTCGGCAGCCGTCATAGCAATCACTCTCAGGTCAAGATCGAAGTCCGGGTCATTGGCCGGCCCGCTCCAATCGACGCGTCCCGACAGTCTCCCATCGATGGCCGGAGCCGCCTCGGCAAGGGCGAACAATAATCCAAGTTCGAGGTCACTGAGCATGAGGCGCAAGTCGTGACTTCCCAGAATGGCATAGCGCCCATCGAGGGCGATTGTCGCCCGGCTGTCCGGTGATTGTGATCGAAGAACAAGGCTGTCAACCGTCACACCGGCGCTGTCAATCTCGATGGTCACTGGTGGTCCATCGAGCCTCCAGCTTTGATGAAAGTAATCGAGGCCAAAATCCCGCATCAGCACGGCTGTGGCCGAACCTGGCACAACATCGGCCATCACCGTCAACGCGAGTGAATCTCCGGATGATGCCTCCAGGTCCACCGAGACGGTGTCATTTACCATAGCGGATGTCAACGAGATGCGGTCCACGAGCACTTCATTGTAGCGGACTCCCCGGCATTCCATATCCACAAATAGCTCTCCGAGAGCAAGGTCCCCCAGTTGCGCTTTAAGCACACCTCCCACCGAGTCAACCGAAAGATCATTGGCCTGTACTGCGACCAGGCTGAAGATTGCATCTGCCCACAGAGAGTCCAGTGTCCCGGCGACGCTGATTGACACCCCACCTTCAGCGGACAAACTATCAAACCCAGCGAGTTCCGCCACCGCGCTCAAATCCAACGGTGTCAGCGATGCGTCGCAGGCGACCTCGCGACTGGCGACGTCGTAGTAGCCTCTGCCGGACACCCCGGCCGCTGTGGTTTGAACGAAGAACGTATCGGCCTCCAGATGCGCGGGAGTGGCAATGACCTGCGCGAACAAAGTGTCCACGCTGTCGGGACCGAGGGAGGACGCGGTCAGGCTCAGGGTCATGCGCCCGTTGATGCTGTCTGCATCGAAGTGCGAGCCCCTGATGCTCATGGAACCGGAGATGCTGGACTTCAGCAGACTGTCGCCACTCAGTACCGACAAGTCGACCTTGCTCAATTCTGTTGTCAGATCGTAAGCTGGTGTTGCCAGCAGGCCGGTAAAGGCAGCGTCGAGAGCAACCTGTCCGGCAGACGAGGCCAACTGCGAGGTCACCAGCGCATCCCCGCGCTCGTACTCAACAGCCAGGGTCACCGTGTCCCATGCGTAACCGGCGGCGGCACCTCTGGAAAGACGTGCATCAAGACGTGCCTGAGCGACATCAGGGTCGAACCCCGTACCGCGGAGAGATACAGTCGCCGGCGTGACGACATCTACAGTTAATGCCGCCAGCCACAGGTTCCAGTTGACGTCATCCGTGGTGAGAACCGCTTCGTATGACACGGCCGACACAGTTGAATCGGTGCCAATCACTGAAACCGGCCACATGCGACCATCAAGATGCGCACTGTGCCTCTCCTGGTGGCCTGAGACACTAATCCGCGCCGTGTCGGCCCGGAGGACAAAATCAACAGAGAGCGCCGGAAGAACAATGGCGCCCTGCTCCGGCAGAAGGAACCCGAATTCTGCGAGTTGAAGCGAATCGCTGCTGATGACAGCCTCTGAATCGCGCAGGTCATCGGGCACGTACCGGATGTATCCCTCGAAGTCATTCCTGCCGGTTGTTATGATAAGATCGCTGAGCACAATCGTGGCGCCGTCGCTCGAGATATCGGCGGTGAGGTGCCTCAGTTCGAAATCAGGGTTTTCGGTATGAAAGCGAAGATCAGCAATCGTGACCTGCTGACTTCGGTCTGTTATCCTGGCTGATGCCCTCAGGTTCAAGTCGGCCACTCTTGACGGAACCGGATGTTCGGCACCTTCAAGCTGCGCCGAGCCGGATCGCACCTCGGCCCTGCTGATGGCGATGTCAAACGGCAGACCATCATCATCACTACTGTCCGAAGAGGTCTCAGTGGCGTCAACTGAGGAGTCCTGCCGAGTCAGGGCGGCTATGTTCCATGCGCCCTCGTCGTCCTGCCTCAGCCACAATCGCGGAGAATCAACAACCAATAACTCCACCTTGAGTACGCCGCGAAGAAGCGCCCACGGCGAATACTCTGCGCTGACAGAACTGATGGTTAGAATCGAATCACCGTTGGCTGTGACAGCTATGTTCTCCAGTCTGACCGAAAAAAGCAGTGAACCGTTCAGCCCGCCGATTGACACCTCGGCATTCAGCGCATCATTCACCACGCATTCAACATACTTCCTGATTTCATTCCTGAACCAGTCCGTCTGCGTCAGCGCGAGTACCAGTATCAGTAATGTGAGGATTCCCGCGAAGACATAGACACCGACACGCCACCAGCGGCTGCCTCGCCGGGACCGCTTGTTGCCTGATGCCGAGTGAACCGTCATCAGAAAGCCTCCCCGACGCTCAGATGGAACTGCCAGAGTGACTGATCATCCCAGACTGGTCGCGCGGCATCCAGCCGTACCGGTCCGATGGGCGTCGTGTAGCGCAATCCCAGGCCGGCTGCGTAACGGAGGTCATCCAGTGATGTATTCTGCACGTCGCGCCACACATTGCCTGCATCCATGAAGACCGCGCCACTGATCTTCCACAACAACGGGTAGCGCAGTTCGATCGATAGTTCCAGCAGGGCCAGCCCTCCGACCGGCTTGTCACCGCTGATCGGCCCCAGCCGTGAACGCCCCCAGCCACGGACCGACTGACTGCCTCCGGAGAAGAAACGATCCTCTATCGGCACGAAACCTGAAGGGTCAAACGACTCGATCACCCCAGACTTCAGGCGCGATGCTACCACCATCCCTGCCACGCTGCGGTAGTAGCGCCCTTCTACCAGGACGCTCGCGAAATGGTAACTACTCCCCAGGTCAAGGCCGCTGAATTTCGTGGTTGCTGCCAGACGGGAGCCGCGTTTCGGAGAGAACAATGGCTCGGAATCATGGCGCGCGATGCCGAAAACAATGCTCGACTTGTTGTACAGGCGTTCCAGGTCCTCAGAGAGCAGTTCGTCCGCCGCAACGCTGCCTTCGTCAAGGTCGACCTGCTCGAAGATGTACTTGACTGAGGCGTCAAGGTGTCTGCTGAACTGATGCCTGATCTCAATGTCTCCACCGAGGCGATTGACGGTAAACCCCGGCTCTGTCTGCCGACGTGCGAAAGGACTGACAGCAAGACGGGTGTGCGGGGTCACGAAGGCCGGGTGTATCCAACTCACGGCGACGTGGTACGGCTCCAGGGCCGAATGCCTGACCATGGTCTCCAGCCGCCGCATCTTGCCAAGAAACCCGATGAAACGGGAGCGGTTGTATGCCCGAAACTCCTCTTCGCGACCGTATCCAACGCCGAACTCAGAAGTCAACCGCGGAGCCTCATCCACCCGAATCCGTATCGGCACTTCACGATTGGCTGCTGAATCGAGTGAGGCTGATACGGTAGCAACGCGAAAGGCCCCTAAACCGTATATCCACTCCTGGGTCCGACTGAGAAGACTGTGGCGATAACGTTCACCTTCCGAGAAGGCAAGCTGGCGCAGGATGACAGCAGTGGGCACGTTCTTGTTGCCGGTGACCGTAACTTCGCCGAACGAGGACACGGGGCCGGGGTTCACGCGCCATATCAATCGTACTGCCATCGCGACAGTGTCGACCTGAAGATCCGGGTTGGACCGAGCATGTGGATAGCCGTGCTCAGACAGGTAGTCTGCCAGCGTGCGACGATCCTGCTCGACCAGCCGGTCCCGAAAACGAACCCCGGGCGACAGCATAAGCTTCGTACTCACCTCCTGTAGAAGCGAATCGACCTCGGCCGTTTCCTGGCCGTCGGAGGCAGCCTGAGCTGAACCGATGATATCGAACAGCACGGAGTCAACTGCTACCGGGCGACCTTCTTCAATGACGAGCGAGACCTTAACGTGCTGCTTGCTGTGGTTCACATTGAGCTCTGGTTGGCCAACTCTGACACGAAGGAACCCCTGCCGTTGATAGTAGCGGGTAAGACGCTCAATGTCCGCCTCGAGAGCATCGCGGCTGAAGATGAAGTCCTCGCGATCGGAGAACAACCCAAGGAATCCTGCCCTGCCGTGCATCGCTATCTGCTCGACAATCTGGGCGTCGGAAAGCGTCTGATTGCCCCTGAAGCTGACGTCAGTGACAACATATCCCTCCTGCGCCCAGACAGAACAGGCCACCAACAAGGCAGCGCAAGCCTTCAAAGATGCTCGATACCATTGGGAGATGAGTCTGTTAATAGCCGCTGTGATCTGCATCTTCTATCTCAAACGTGTTAGGAGCAAGCCGGTTCCTCAAGAACAGCGAGGCCAGGTAACTGCCCACAAGGTAAGCGCTGATCGATCGGTCGGCAAGGCGGATTGCCAAAGCTTGCCACTGTCGACCCCATCGATTGTTGCCAGGAGCAATGCTGCCTGTCTGCCGCCAATTAGGTACCCCTGTGTCTCGACTGTTGAATAAACCTTGTGTCGCACGCGTATTATTGGCAGGATGTAGCAACCAAGCCCGGCGGGAAACACATTCCCGAACGAAGCGTTCCTTCACAAAGGAGTAACTGATGCCGTTCTGCCCGAAATGTCATTTCGAATACAACCCTGATGTAGCCGTCTGTCCCGATTGCAATGAGAAGCTTGTCGAGACCCTTCCGGAAACTGACGAGACGACCAGAGAATACGAGGACTGGGTTGTCTTGGTACGATTGACCTCGCACGAGTACGCAGCAATGATTCAGGATGCTTTGCGCAGCAATATGGTTCCCGTAGTAGTCCACTCAGAGATCGGGCACTTCGGAGTCACCGGCCAATTGGGACCATCGTCATACCGCCTGATTGGCGGCGGTTATACGGTGCTCGTGCCGAAAGAGTTCGTAGTACAGGCTGACACCGAGGGGGCAGCAATTCTCGGCGAAGACTGGGTCAAGGGACGCCTCGTGGATATCGACGAGGACCCTGACAGGTAATCGCGTACACGATTCGACAGCACCACCGGACATCGAAGGTGGGTCAGAGGCGGCCTGCCTTCAATGTGAGACTCTGAACCCGGCGTCGGTGGGTGCTTCCTATGGGCACTCTACGGAGATCGTTCCTCCGAGGAACAGCACATTGACTACTTCCGTGATGTCCTGAATGTTGATGGCACCATCACCGTTGAGATCAGCCTCGTTGGGACACGGTGGGACGGGACCATCAGAGAAAGCATAAGCCACAAGATATGTCAGGTCCTGCACGTTGAGCTTGTCTTCATCGTCACCGTCGACATTGCCCGGATAGCCGATGCAGCAACAGGCGTCACCGATACCGTCGCCGCTGGTGTCGCTCTGATCAGGATTGTACACGTGCGGACAGTTGTCCTCGGCATCCGCGATACCGTCACCATCGCTGTCGATTCCCTGTTCGCATTCGTAAGCGTAGACCCGGACATGATCAATATTCCAGCCGCAGTAGTTCCAGATGGCATCGGTCGTCCCCATTGTCCAGCGCAGGTATACGGTCTCCTGATTGTCGGCCCACTGTGAGATGTCGTACTCAAGCTCAACCCACTGGTAGTCCGCCACCTCGGACGTGTTCTCCCAGATGACACTCCAGTTAGTACCGTTGTTACTGATCATGATATAGGCGTGGTCGTATGAGGGCTGCTCCACACCGAGCCACCGCCAGAACTTGAGCGTGACGCCACTCAAGCCGCTGCAATCAATCACCGGGCTGTACAGGTGACGCTGCGGCAGGTTGCCGGGATAGTCTCCGTTCAGATTGTAGCCGGCGACATTCTCACCGACAATCCCGCTGGTCGGGTCAGGCCCACCATAGGCACCGCCACCGCCGGTCGGGACCCCCCGCGCCCAGTCCGGCTCATAGATCCAGCCCTGATCGGTCTCGAAGTCGTCCTCAAACACGGTGACCAGTTGCGTGGCAATCGGCGACCGGTATGGCGCACTGGGCCCTCCATCGTACATGGTGCCTCCTGACATCTCATCGGCGGAGACATAGTACTCGATCCACAGGTGATCACATCCGAAAGCCGGTAGCACCGCTTCATATTGCCCCCCGCCAGCATTGAGAAGTGCGGCGTTCGACCAGGTGGAGTTCAGCGCTGTGCGGTAGTGAATCGTCTCCGTGCCCGGAACTATGGCACCACCGGTGGCCGGCACGATCCGGACGTCAAAGCTGCCCGGCTGATCCGGCAGGAAGTAGTCCGGCTGCCCAGATGGATATGAGAAGTACAGACCCGGGGTGGGGACATAAATCTCGCTTACCTGATACGCTGTCGCCAGGGAGGCCTGTACAATGCGCCGATGGTAGGTGAAGTCCATATAGGCAGCAGAATCCCGGTACGTGTGATAAACCGAGGAGAAATTGTACTCGATAAGAAAGACGACATCGTACCCGTTCTGCTGGAATGGATAGTGATCTGAGTACGGGATAGTCCCGCTCAAGACGCCGTTGAGTCCGACGCCTGTCAGAGAATCGGCCAGATTGACCCAGAGATTGGGCCAGGTGAGATCGTCACCATGGTACACCTTGACGTCATTGACATTCCCCTCATAGCCGATCATATCCATGTTCAGCATCATCACGATGCTGTCGCCGCGGGCTGCGGCCTGGTTGGCGTAGTGCCAGGAGCCATGCAACCCCTGTTCCTCACCGGTGAACAGGATGAATACGTAGGTCATCCTGGTATCGATGTCCTTGAGCACACGGGCGATCTCGAGCACACCGGCAGTCCCCGAGCCGTTATCGTCGGCGCCGGGCGAACCGCTGACAGCGTCGCGGTGCCCGCCAACTACGATGTGATGGCCCGGGTAATCGGTACCGATTTTGTACGCTACAACGTTCTGGACGGGCGTGCCGGCGTAGACGAAGCTGTCGAGTACAACTGAGTCATAGCCGTAGTCCTGGAGTTTGCCCATAACATAGTCACGGCCCATCTCGTCCCCGGCTGATCCGGTGACACGTGGAGGGAACGACTGCAGTGTCAGTACAATGTCCTGAAGAGAATCAAGACTGATCTCGTTCACCAGCGAATCCAGATCAGCAGCCAGTGGAGCACGTGTCAGGTCCAGCACAGGCGGGCGGCTGTATCGGATGACAAGATTGTGTGTCAGAACCGGTGCGAGACGGTTGACACCCTCGGCTACATCCTCAGGCGTCACGCGCATCAGACGCGTGCCGTTCTGCTCGAAGATAATCGGATACCTGTCGATATTGGAGCTGTCCAGGGCGATGTCGAGCGCCACTGTGCGACGGGTGACATTCTCGGCGACAAGCTGCGACTGCAGCCCCGAGGTCCTCAGAGCCTCCACCGCATCGGGTTCGATCATTACCAGATAGCCGCCATCGGTTTTCAGCAGGGGATCGATCTGGAGTTGATTAGCCACCCGGGCCTCGGATTCGCTGCTGATCTGCACTTCGTACAGGTCAGCCGCCGTTACACAAAAGCCAAGAGCGAGTGACAGGGTCAGAACAACTGGCAGGAACGTACGCATCGTGGATACCTCACGGGTGAAAAACCTGTGCCCCGGCACGTGCTTCTACTACCGCAGAGAACGCAGCGCCGGTATAATGCCGGTATAAATACTGTGGCAGGTTCCAAGGTGGGACCTGATCTGATTCTGGGCCTTTCTTTGGTGGATGCAGACATCCATAAGGTAATGTACAATGAGGCGGCAGAATGTCAATCAAAATGACCCTGATTCGCTGACCGAGAGAATCGTGGCAGTGCTCAGGCGTGTCCCTTACGGGCGCGTCACCACGTATGGCCAGATAGCACAACTGGCTGGCAACCCTCGGGCAGCGCGTCAAGTGGCGCGGCTTCTGCACAGCTGCTCGCAGCAGCGACAGCTCCCCTGGCATCGGGTCATCAATGCACAGGGGAACATCTCACTGGCAAAGACGGCCGGATTCGAGTTGCAGCAGGCCTTACTTCGCAGCGAAGGGATCGATGTCAGCGATGACGGCCGCGTCGACTTGAAACGCTACCTGTGGCTGTCAGTATAAGAAGCCGGTATTGGTCCAGCGTTGACGGCACCGGTGGCGGCACCATCGCCAACTCATACCTTGTGTGTCAGCCACCGCCCCCGCCGATAGTACTGGTAGAAAACGGTGCAGCCCAGCGCGAGTGATCCTGCGATCGCCCACCAGATAGCATCCTGGTCAAAGCCCATCACCTGCGTAAGAATGTAGATCGGCACGACCTGAAAGCCCCAGCCGTGGATGATGGACATGATCATGGTCGGGGTGTTCAATCCAACCCCCATATAGATTTCTTCCATCATGAGGAAGGCACCGAGGAACGGGAACCCGATGGCAAGTATGCGGAGCATGCGAACGCCGTAGCTGACAGTTTCAGGGTCCTGGAAAAATAGCCTCATGAGTTGCGGCGCAAAGATGAAGGTGGCGACGCCAAAGACCGTCATGATGCCCACACCAACCCATACTGCCATATTGCCCACGGTTCGCGCGCGCTGCGTTTTGCCGCTGCCGACCGTGTGGCCGATGAGCGACGACAGCCCCAGTCCGATGCCAACCAGTACCATGATCCCGAAATGTGTGATCTGGTTCCCCACACCGTAGGCCGCCACCACCGGTGTGCCGAAGGCCGCTATCAGAGGCGTGATCACCAGCCTGGAACCGGAGAAGGACAACTCCCCGAGCCAGGCAGGAACACCGATCCGGACAATCTGCCACATCGAACCCAGAGACACCGGGATCTTGCCAACAAGCCGCAGGCGGACGTTAGTGCGATGCCCGTAGAAGAGATACAGTCCCACTATGAGCGTAATCACGAAGCTTGTCACCGAGGCGACTGCGGCACCCTGAATGCCCATCGCAGGGAGTCCGGCGTAACCGAAGATGAAAAGCGGGTCCAGCACCAGATTGAGTAGATTGGACCCGATCATCAGTAGCATCGCCATCTGCGGGTTGGCTATAGAGCGCATGCCGGTGAAAATCGAGTAGGTGGCGAACATGACGGGCAGGCCAACCAGCATCGTGGAGCCATACGTCACCCCCATCTGCAGGGCCTCTCCCCCCGCACCGAGCAATGTCAGGATGTGGCGAATCGAGAGGAAACCCGCTGCACCCAATATGGCACCGAAGAACAGCTTGAGTATGATGGTTTCCTTGATCGCCTTCTCGGTGCGGTCGTATTCCTTCTCGCCATAGCGTCGGGAAATGACCGCGACTGAACCGGGCCCGACAAGCGAGTTGAACGAGAACACCATCCACTGCATGGTACCGAAGAACGTAATGGCGGCGACACCGGCTTCTCCATTCTCCAGCCGCGACACCCAGAAGGTGTCCACGAAGCGGTAGATGTTTTCGCTAAGGAAACCAAACATGGAAGGAAGCCCCATCCTGATGATGGCGCTGACAACCGACCCCTGAGTGTAGTCGGTCGGGACTCTCTGTGGTGCAATATTTCTCATGCAAGGTGACCGAGCCGATAAGATAAAGTGCGCCTGATGTCTTCCCAAGAGCAAAAATGGTCAACAGCCGGGAGGCGTTACGATAAGCCCCTGAATGCTGAGTACTGAGTTCGTCCTGTGCGGTCTCACGCGGCCGAAATGGTGCGGGAAAGGAAAACGCCCCGATCGGGGCGCGAAAATGGTGGTGGGGGGAGGATTCGAACCTCCGAAGGCTTCGCCGACAGATTTACAGTCTGTTCCCTTTGGCCGCTCGGGAACCCCACCGATGTCTTATCTAACCATCGGCCGCTAACCAGCCGCAGTTTAGACCTCCTAGTTAATGCAATCGCCATCAAAAAGCAATGGAAAAACTTGGCTCAGAAACCGGACGAGACCTATTCCACGTCCCGGTAATACCATGCCGCGACGGACTTCGACACCAACAGGAGACTCATAGCCCCCAATGTCGCCCAGGCCGCCCCGGTAAGGCCCATTCTTGGTACGAGCAGGCCGTTGCCTGCGATGGCTACAACCATAGCGACGATTCCGACACTAATGATGGCCCCGTCGCGTCGACGAACGAAAAGGGCGTAGTGCGGCACATATGACAGGCACAAGGCAACCACCGAGGCCACCATGATATTGAAGACATCCGCCTCGGCGGCGTACTCCGGACGGTCAAGCAGGCTCAGTACCGGCCGAATAAGAAAGAGCGCGGCAGCCGCGAGTACAACCGACAACCCCACGACTCCCCGCACCAGCGACCGACGGTTTCTCTGATAGTCCTCCACAGCGCGCATCTGATAACTGCTGATGAGCCTCGGGAACAGGACCTGGCAGACGCCGGTAAAGACGATTACATGTATGACATTTGCCATTCCTGCAAAAAAGGTATACACCCCGACTGCTTCCTCGCCGTGGAAGTGCTGGAGGAAGTAGCGATCGGCATAGTTGAGCAACTGAAACGACAGCGTGGCCATCAGAAACGGCAGCGCCGTTTTCATTCCCCTGCGAATCCAGGCAAAGTCAACGGGTTGCTTCCTGGCGGCGTCCCAGGGGAGAGTGCGCAGATGCGAGACAGCTATCGCCAGTCCGACCACCGCCCCGGCCGCCCAGCAGGTCCAGACAAAGGGCAGGTGGCGCAGATCCGGCAACACCCAGGCCGTCGCAATTACCAGCCACGCCCACATACCGCTCCGTATGAATATGACGAGATTGGCAGCGGTTGACCTGGACAGCGTCACCAGCAGTTGCACGCTCTCGTGCGAGGCATGTTCGAGCACCAGCAGCAGGTAGAACCACCCCACATACTTCCACGGTATCACCCCTCCGGCGAAGATGAGAAGCAGGGCTGGGAGAACGACAGCGTACGCACACAGATGATACACCAACTGATTACGTATCAGCGCCGGTCGTCGTTCGGGAGTCGCGGCAAGGATCTCGCGGGAATTGAAGATATGGAAATCGGAACTGAGCAGATACAGCCCTATGGCAATGGTGATGTTGATCAACCCCCAGATTCCCACCTCGGCCACCTCGAAGTGGCGCGCCAGGAATACCAGCAGCAGGAACTTGCTGAGTTGTGTAAGACCACGCAAAGTGACGTTGCAGGTGCCGGTGCGCCACATGGCTGTCTCAATCCGCACGATCCCGCCCTATGAGGAAGTCATCCAATGCGGCCTGCCATTCGTCCATAACATCGAGTCCGGCCTGCCTCAGGCGCATGTTGTCCAGGGAAGAGTATTGAGGGCGCGGTGCCGGACGGGCAAGCTGTTCGGTGCTGCAGGGCCGGACCAGCACGGCGAGGCCCTGCCTGTCGAACATGCGACAGGCCCAACCGTACCAGGTCGTCTCTCCGTGACAGGTGGCGTGAACCACGCCCGTCAGTCGCTCATCCATAACCCGTAGAGTCTGGCGCACAAGCTGTGCGGTCGAGGTAGGATTGCCAACCTGATCATCGACTACCCTGATCGGCTCAACAAGCTGACCCTGAGCCTGTGCGATGAGTTGCTGCTGCGCGAGGCGCAGCATGGTACGAACAAAGTTCCGACCCTTGGGACCATACAGCCATGCCGTGCGAATGATCAGATGATTCTCCACTCCAAGGGCAACAGCCTCTTCCCCGCACAGTTTGGATTTGCCGTAGACACCCAGAGGAGACGGCCGGTCATCCTCAGTGTAAGCAGTCCCCTTGGTGCCATCGAAGACATAGTCAGTGGAGTAATACACGAGACGCGCCCCGATCTGGCGACAGGCAGCGGCAATTGCCCGGGTACCTTCGGCATTGACCTGCCAGGCCAGGTCCGGATCAGATTCCGCCCCGTCGACATTGGTGTACGCAGCGGCGTGCAGAACAAGCGACGGGCGCACCCGCCCGATCACCTCGCCGGCGGCATCAGGCATGGTTAGATTGAAGTCAGGCAGATCAACCCCAACCACTGACCGCCCAGCCCGCGAAAGCGCCCGAACAAGCTCAGAGCCAAGCTGCCCTTCGGAACCGGTGACGAGAATCTCAGAACCCACTGTCAATCTCATCAGTGAGGCGCGTGAGGTAGTGCCGGTAATCGTTATCGCTCATATGCTCGATCAAGCGATCAAGTTGCGCGCGGCCAATAAACCCCATCCGGTAGGCCACTTCCTCAAGACAGGCAATCTTCAGCCCCTGGCGCTTCTCAATGGTGGCAATGAACTCGCTTGCTTCCAACAGGCTTTCATGGGTGCCGGTGTCCAGCCAGGCGATCCCCCGCCCCAGTCGCACGACCCGCAGCTTGCCACGCCGAAGGTACTCGCGGTTGACATCGGTTATCTCAAGCTCTCCCCGCACGGAGGGCTTAAGCTTACGCGCAATCGACACGACCTCACTGTCGTACAGATATAGCCCCGTCACCGCGTAGTTTGACGCCGGCCGGGAAGGCTTTTCGTCGATTGAAACCACACTCCCTGAGCGGTCATAACCAATCACGCCGTATCGTTGCGGCTGGTTGACCCAGTAACCAAAGACCAGTCCCCCGTCCGAGAAATGGCGGGCTTGTCTGATGAAGTCGTAGGCGCCATAGAAGATATTGTCGCCGAGTATGAGCGCCACCGGCTCCTCGCCAACAAAGTCCGCGCCGAGAATGAATGTCTGTGCGATCCCGCCCGGATGTGGTTGTACGGCGTAGGATATGCTAACGCCGAGCTTGCTGCCATCCCCAAGAAGCTGCTGAAAACGCGGGGTATCGTCCGGCGTCGAAATCAGCAGAATGTCGCGGATGCCCATGAGCATGAGGGTAGAGAGCGGGTAGTAGATCATCGGCTTGTCATACACCGGCAGCAACTGCTTGCACACCACCATTGTGGCCGGGTGCAGTCGCGTACCCGCCCCGCCGGCCAGAACAATGCCGCGCCTCACTGTCTGCTCTGTGGTGTCGTTCACCGGCCCACCATCGGCGAGAAACAGTCATCCATAGCCACTACCTCAGACTACACCATAATCGAAGTTGATCTCTGCATCCTTCAGAAACGGAGCGCTGCGATCCTTGTCGGAAAGAACCACATCTTCGATCGGCCACGCAATCTGGATATCCGGATCATTCCAGCGGATGGCCCGATCGTGCTTCGGAGAGTAGTAGCGGTCTACCTTGTATATCACCTCGGTACAAGGCGACAGCGTGCACAATCCATGAGCGAAGCCGCGTGCGATGAACACCTGCGTCTGGTCTGTCTCGGTCAGTTCGATACCGATCCACTGACCAAACGTCGGGCTGCCGCGTCTGATATCGACTGCCACGTCCAGCGCCGCACCCCGAACCACGCGAACTATCTTGGCTTGCGCCATCGGCTCAAGCTGATAGTGCAACCCTCGGACAGTCGCGGCACTCGTGCTGACCGAATGATTGTCCTGTACCGGTGTGCAGTCGATTCCGGCTTCCTGCCACTGACGGGCCGACCACGTCTCACAAAACGACCCCCGATCGTCACGCACCAGCTTCGGCCTGACTATCAGGACACCGTCCAGTTTGGTCTTTGTCACCTCAAGAGACGCCATGATACTATCAGCTTGCGGCCCGAACCCGGCGCCTGCATTTCGTGTGCTCCATATGGTGGAAATATATAGCCGATCCCGGGACGATGCACAATGGTAAACTTCGCGGGGGCTTCGGAGCATAAGCAGTGAGAATGGCTGGGTAATTCGCGGAGTTTGGTTGACATGCGAACGTAGATTGTTGTATCTTCGTCGCGAATGACCCGGGCGAATTGACGGTTACAACATGAACACCTGAGTCTCCGACAGGAAACCTAAGAAGTGACAAAACGTACCGTATCGTTTGCCGACTTCCTTCCGTTCGACCACTCTCTCTACGTTGAGCTGCGTCGGAAGACCACCATCCGTCTGCTGATTCTCTACCTTGGGCCTGTCCTGCTGCTCAGCGTCTTCTTCTTCATTCAGTATGACTCCATACTGGGCGAGAGCAAGCGCCTGCACCTGCAGGCCATTGCCGAAAGCCAGGCCAACACCCTTGATTTGTTTCTTTCGGAACGAGTAGTCAACCTGTCGAACTTGCTGAACGATCCGTCCTACCCCATTCCCCCGACATCAGATCAGATAGACAGCCATCTCCGACGTTTGATGCGCAGCAGCGACGCCTTTGTTGATGTCGGTTTCTTCGACAACAATGGTATCCAGATCGCTTACGCCGGTCCGTTTCCGGATTTGGAGCAGCGCAGTTATCTGCACGAGCGATGGTATGAACGCCTCCGAGAGGGCGGGCAACGATTCATTATTACCGACATCTATCTGGGCTTTCGGCTGCGTCCTCACTTCACCATCGCCGTCAGCCGTGTGATCGGGGACCAGTTCTACGTCCTCAGAGCGACCCTCGAGCCTCAAAAGATCTACGATTATATCCGTTCACTCCGGGAGGACCGAGAGGTCTATACTTCGATTGTGAACAAAGACGGCCTGTACCAGTTGTCAGCCCCGGCGATCGGTTCGCCGCTGGATACGGCATCGTTTGTGCCGCCGCTGGAGCCACCGGTCGGTGTCCAGTACGCCGAGATCAACGGACGGAAATCGATCTCCGCCCATGCCTGGCTGAACACGGTCGAATGGGCACTCATTGTACAGGAACCGCCTACTGGGGGTCTGCCGACGCTTTCGGGGTTCCGGCTGATAATGCTGGCGATTACCATCGTTATGAGCATCATTGGCACCGTTATCATCTTCTTCCGCGCCAAGCACACAACCGAAGTACAGATGGAGTCAGACCGCACCCGCGCCCAGTTGACCCATGCAGCCAAGCTGGCCTCAGTGGGCGAGTTGGCGGCCGGAATCGCCCACGAGATCAACAATCCCCTGGCCTCGATCAGCGAGGAAGCCGGGCTGATTCAGGACAAATCAAACCCTGCCTTCGGCAGAGACCTGACCACAGAGGAGCTTCAGGGGCACCTGGATTCGATCCAGCAGTCGGTCTATCGCTGCCGCGATATCACTCACAAGCTGCTGGGATTCGTTCGCAAACACGATGTCGACCTGCGCCGCCATGACATTCACAAGCTGATCGACAGTGTCATCGACGGCCTGCTCCGCAACGAGCTCGCTGTGTCCAGCATCAAGGTGGAGCGCGACTACGCTCATGGCCTGCCGGAGATCACGACCGATGGCAATCAGCTCCAGCAGGTCTTCCTGAATATCATCAAGAATGCGATGGATGCCATCGGCGGCAAGGCCGGGCGAATCTCAATTCGCACCGAGAAGGAAGCCGACAACATCCTGATCACGATATCTGATACCGGCAAAGGGATGTCGCAGCCACAACTGGCCAACATCTTCCTGCCGTTCTTCACGACCAAGGAACCCGGCAAGGGAACCGGCCTTGGGCTTTCGATAAGCTATGGAATCGTTGAGAGTCTGGGAGGGCATGTCAGTGTGAAGAGCACTCTCGGTGAGGGCAGCAGTTTCACGATATCCCTGCCGGCGAAATAGACATATATGAGGACATTATGACCAAAGGAAAGACCGGCAACGATATTGACAACATGATCGTGCGGGACCTGATGATTCCCCTTGAGCAATACCCAGTGATATCAACCGAGGCAACCCTGCTTGATGCCGTCATTGCGCTGGAGGAGTCACTGGAGGCGCTGGGGCCGAATCGTCAGCCACACCGCGCCGTCCTCGTCGCCGACAAGAACAATCGCATAGTAGGCAAGATCGGCCAGTTGACTCTGCTCAAATCTCTTGAGCCACAGGTCGACCTGGCCGGCGATGAGGAGCGTCTGGCTCGGGCCGGCGTCAGCCCCGATCTGCTGACCACTGTCAAGAAACACGCACGGGACCTGGAACTCAATCTGTCGGACATCTGCTCCCGCGCCAGTGCCATCCGGGCTAAGGATGTCATGGTGCGTACGGCGCATTCCATCGACGCAGCCTCGCCACTTGCCGACGCCGTGCATCGGCTTGTTCAATGGCAGCAGTTGTCGTTGCTGGTTTCGGAGAAATCGCAGATAGTAGGCATCATCAGGCTGTCTGACCTGTTTGAGCTTATCGTGGACAAAATTCGGGAGCAGGCGTCTTGAGGCCGCCGGGAGTGACACCATGCCAAAAATTCTGATTGTTGACGACGAGCAAACCTTCCGAAGGAATCTTGCGGACCGCCTCAGGATGCGCGACTACCCGGTGATGGATGTCGGTACCGGTGAAGAGGCGATTCAGGCGATCAGGCAGGACCCTGAGATAGACATTGTTCTGCTGGATTTGAAGATGCCCGGTATGCGGGGCGATCAGGTACTCAGGGAGATGAAGTCTTTCCGGCCGGAGCTTCAGGTGATCATGCTGACCGGCCACGGTTCACTGGATTCCGCCATGGAGATCGGCCGACTGGATGCCTACTCGTACCTGGCCAAACCGTGTGACCTGGAAAAGCTCCTTGAAGTAGTCAACCAGGCACGTGAGGACAAGGTGCATGTGATGGCCCGTCACGAGGTCCCGCATGTGGAGCGTGGATCGCTTTGGGCCTGGCTCAAAGGGTCACATAATTCGCGTCCGGGGATTATTCTCCTCGGAGTGTTGATTCTGCTAACGATGGCGCTCATCCCCACTCCGCAGCGATTGATGACTCTGCTGTCGGCACCGAAGACGGGGGCAATAACTGACGCCAACATGGGTTTTGCCAGCTACCGGAAGATGCCCGACGGCCAGAACATAGCCGATTACTACGCCACCAAGTACGGAATCGGTGAGACCGTGACGGGCGATGATGGCAAGAGGGTGTTTATCCCGGCCACTCCCGAGCAGGTTGCGTTCAAGGCACGAATCATGCTGGGGCTTCTGATCGTCGCCGCCTTGTTCTGGGCCTCCGGAGCTGTGCCGGTGGGAATCACGGCACTGTTCGTCGGTGTCATCATGTACTTTTTCGGGATACTCAAGCCGGACGAGATAGCTGCTGCCTATGCCAAGGACGCAGTCATCTTCATTTTCGGGGTGCTGGCCATAGCATTGGCAATTAGTAAGACCGGACTTGACCGGAGAATCGGATTGCTGTTGCTGGGGCCGGCCAAAACATTGCCGCGGCTGTTGTTCATCTTCCTTCCCCTGCTGGCGATGGCGTGCTCGGTAGTTTCTGAGCACGCACTCGTGGCCTTCATTATGCCGCTGTTCATGATGGTCTATATGCTGTCCATCCGGGCCGCCGGGGTCAAGCAGGATAAAGCCCTTGCGGTGATGCTGGCCCTCATACTGTGTTACACCGCCAACTCGGGCGGGCCGGGGTCTCCGGCGGCAGGTGGGCGGAATGCCATCATGATGGGGATACTGCAGGACTACAATGTTGCACCCTCGTTCGGCGAATGGGTCATGTACGGTATGCCGTTCGTGCCGGTAATGGCCATTGTGGTCGGACTGTATTTCTATCTTGCCCTTGGTCGGAAGATCAAGGTGAAGAACCTCAATGTCTCCGCGATTGTCAAACAGGCCTCTGAGAAGATCGGCCCAATGACCCGCAACGAATACCTCACGGCCCTGGTGCTGGCCGGGGTGATAGCTCTGTGGATTGGCGCCAGCGACACTTTCGGTATGGGTGGACCGGTCATACTGGGGATTGTGACGCTGAATGTAATGCGTATTCTGAAGTGGCGCGATGTCGCCTCAATTCACTGGGAGGTGGTGGCTTTGTATGCCAGTGCCTCGGCGCTGGGAAAGGGTCTGGCCTCCACCGGCGCCGCGCTCTTCCTGGCCGACAGTTTCCTGTCAATTCTGCCTGATTTCTTCAGCCAGGGAACGGGGCTGGCGATGGCCGCGAGCCTGTTCACCGGGCTGGCGACCAATTTTATGAGCGATGGTGCCACAGTTTCTGCCATCGGCCCCATCACGGTACCAATGGCGACAATTTCCGGCACGCACCCATGGATGGTTGGTTTTGCCACCGCGTTCGCATCTTCGTTCGCCCACATGCTGATTATCGGGACTCCGTCGAACGCCATCGCATACGCAATGGCCAAAGACCAGCGAACCGGGGAACAACTGGTCACGCTGGGTGATTTCATGAAGCATGGAGCGGCGGTGCTCGTACTCTCGTTCCTCGTTCTGTGGTTCTGGCTGTTCCTTGGGTATTGGCAGTTTATCGGCTTTTGAGATAAGGGATCGCAATCATGTCGAATAGTATCAAGTTGCTTATTGTCGATGATGAAGTGAAGTTTCTGGAGTCAATCGCGCAACGACTTCAGATGCGCGACTTCGACGTCACTACCGCCACCAACGGTCCCGACGCAGTCGAGATCGCCAAGGAGGAGAAATTCGACCTGGCCCTGCTCGATCTGAAGATGCCCGGAATGGACGGCCAGCAGGTCCTGGAGATCCTCAAGAAAGAACACAGGTTTCTTGAGGTCATCATTCTCACCGGTCACGGGTCGGTTGACTCTGCGGTGGAGTGCACAAAGCTCGGAGCGTTCTCCTACCTGCCCAAGCCGTACGAGCTGGACAAACTGCTCGAAGTGCTCCGCCAGGCTTATGAAGCGCGCCTGAACAAGAAGTTTCAGGCCGATAGCGCCCGTATGGAGAAGCTCGCCAAGATAGCCCAGGGATCCTCGCCACTGGGGATTCTTCGCGCCATGCGCGAACTGGACGACGACCAGAAGTGAAATGGCGCCGGGCTGATCGCGATCAGGTCAGCCCGGCTTCTTTATCAGCCTGTTAGTAACGGGACCTGCAAAGACCATTTCAGACACCAGCCCGACAACCCGAACGTCACGAAAAATGCGACCGCATGGGTCGCGTTAGAAGTGGCGCCCCCCAGAATTGAACTGGGGACACACGGATTTTCAGTCCGTTGCTCTACCAACTGAGCTAGGGCGCCGCTAAGATCGTTAAGGGCAGCAATCTATGTAGTTTTCGGTCGAAGTCAACCCTATTTTAACGCCCGCTCTGCAAATACTGCCTGGTGCTGCGCGACAACAGAGCATACAACGCACCCGCCGCAATCACCAACAGAACCACGCTCTCATAGCGCGTGATGTCAATCAGAGCAAAAAGCACGATGAGCGCGTTCACACCGATCAACCCGTACCAGCCCCACGTCCTCAACGCCCGATAACCATAGACAACCACCATCAGCGCAATGCCGATTGCGGCGAACAGCATCGACTGGGCTAGTTCGTGATACTGGTTGTCCAGCACGCCCAGGATGATCTGCACCCCGCCATAGAGAATGAAGATCCCGGCGAAGATGAACCCCCACCAGGCAGCAAACCTGAACTCGATCGGTTGGTGGTCTGTCTTTTGTTCGGTGTTTTCCATGATCATCCTCTGGCTACAAGGCTTCTTCTCCCAATAGCCCGGCTCCGATGAACCCGGCATCATTGCCCAGCGACGCCTTCACAATCCGCAGTCGCTCCACAGCGGAGTCAAACGCGATCTTCCTGATAACCGCTGCGACCCCTTCCAAAAAACCACCACCACCGTCGACCACCCCCCCACCCAGAACTACGACCTCAGGATTCAAAAGATTCACTACTCCTGCCAAACCATAGCCTAAGTAGTGCGCCGTTTCGTCGAGCACCTCGCGCGCCACCTCATCCCCCTTCTTGAGAGCTGCGAACAACTTGCGAATCGTCAGGTTCTCCGGGTCTCCGTTCAGCACTTCTTCGAATGCCGGGGTCAGACCTCCTTTCAGGCGCTGCTTGACACGCTCCGTTATAGCCCGTGACGCGCAATAAGTCTCGATAGAACCGGGAACGCCGCTGTGAATCTCCTCGGCGTCAACATCGATTCCCATGTGCCCCAGCTCCCCGGCGGCACAAGTGGCGCCGTGCCAGACCTTGCCATCAATAATCACTGCCCCGCCTATGCCAGTACCAACCGTAACACAAATGACCGAACGAGCGCCATGAGCGGCCCCGAAACGCATTTCTGCCAGAGCCATGGCGTGGACGTCGTTGTCCACCCAAACAGGCATGTTGAGGCGGTCGCGCAGAGTCTCCCCTATCTCCATCCCCTGCCAACCGGGGATATTCGGCGATGGACCGATCACTCTGCCGGTCCTGAAATCCACCGCCCCCGGGGTCCCGACCCCTAACCACCGCACCTCGTAGTCTTCTTCGGCAGCAGACAGCAGCAAGCGTTCGGCAATGTTTGTCACCATGTGCATCAGGGGTTTGGCCCCCTTCTCGCTCTGCGTTGGCCGCTGGTCTCTGAAGAGCACCTTCCCCGACTTGTCGGTGAGTCCGAATTTCACACTGGTTCCGCCAATGTCAATCCCGGCGTATACGTGGTTGTCCGACATATCCCTGTTTTGGAAGTCCTTGTGGGTTTGTAGTTTATACTCCGGGCGTCGACTCTGTGGGCCCGCCTCATGCAACAGCCGGAATTATAGCCCCACCTCACAGATGGGTCAAGTTAAAAGGGTCAGCCTGAAGCGACGCCAGAGGTTCAGCGAGCAGAAGAGATGCACTCCTGTCGTGCCGTTCAGCCTCCGTATCGACAATGAACCTTGATCACCCGGCATGCTGCTCATAAGTCGATCAATCCGGGCAAGCCTATGAGACATGAGCGAGCGGCAGCTTATCAATGTGCTTTCCAGCGTCGACAAAGAAAAGGACCCAACACCCCAGCAATCGGGAGAGACCGATGAAGATGACCACCATCTTGTTTGGCTTGATGCTTCTGATCACAGCGTGCAGCGATCATTCGGCTTCGACAGTCGAACTGAGGCATTTCCCGCTCGACGACCTCAGTAACCTGATCGCGCAGTCAGGCGTTGTCATCGACAGCGAGGTTAGCGCCGACGGTAACGCGTCGCTGCGTATCGATGCCGAGCAACCGGTAACCATACGGCTGTACGAGCTTAGGGATGTTGAAGTGGATGATGCCACCCTGATGTATCAAGCTCGCGTCAGAACACATAGCATGCAGGGGGAAGTCTACCTTGAAATGTGGTGCGGCTTCAGCGGCCAGGGTGAGTTCTTCTCACGCGATCTGGAGACACCCCTGACTGGAACCACCGACTGGTCGACCAAGTCGACCCCGTTCTATCTGCAGAAGGGCCAGAAGCCGGACTATATCAAGCTGAATCTGGTGATCAATGGCATTGGCCAGGCGTGGGTCGATGATATCCGACTGTTTGCGAGGCCACAACCAGCCACCTGAGAAGTGGCTGACCTCCCTCAGATCGCCGGGTGAACTTCACAACAACTAAGGCGGTCCCGACTTCGGGACCGCCTTCATTATCCAAACCTTACCAGTAGTTTCTGCTTACTTCTGACGGCGACGCCGAACAACACCGGCTGCTGCCAGACCAAGGCCCATCAGCAACATGGTCGACGGCTCCGGGACCACCGTATACTCGGTGTCGGGGCGAAGAATCTTGTTACCGATAGTGTCGTTGGCGGGGCCAACCATCGGATCGGGATCGTTGAAACCAGCGTTCCACATCGTTCCTGATACCTGTCCATTGGGGCTGCCACCCTTGGCGTAGAAGTCGCCCCAGGTAGGCACGCGGTTGGAACGGAACGACCATTCCAGCTGGCCATCGTCGCCATAGTCGAGCTTCATCGCATTGGCAATTCCCTCGAAACTACCGAATTCCACCGAGCTGCTGTTGAAATCCCAGAAGTCGTTCTGAGTGTCCACATTGGGAGAAATCTCAAGCGTGAAGTGGCTGACCGCAGGTCTCTCGAGCGCACTGCCGTCCTCACGAGACAGGTTGTAGACATACAGCCAGTTGGAACCCTCTTGCGTGACGGTCCAGGAAATCACGGCATTATTCGCCCAGTTCCCCGTGCCGACAAGTCCCCCACCGCTGATTGACAGGCTGCCCGTGTAGACCAAAGCATGTGCAGACAGCGGCACCACAAACATGATCAGCGCCAGTACCAGTAGTTTTTTCATCATCTCGTGTTCCCTGTGTTCTATGGCCGTCAGGTGTACGGTGTCAGCACCCTGCAGCCGTGTTAGCTATAGTATTCCGCCCCGAAGATGAGCAAGGTTCATGCCTGAACCGCCACTTTGTTACGCATTACATAAGTGACTACCACTCAATATGATACATGAACCCAGCAGGAGATTGGAGATCACCGACTCCGAAACACGAAACCACAATGCCTCTTTTGCGCAAACGGCTGCCTAACATTGATCATGGAAGTCTATCTTTGAGGTACGCGATCAACTGCCTTCGCGGGATCGTTTCCTGAATCTCCTCGGCTTTCAACCACTCCTCGCGATCCTCGACCTGCTGTGCCTTCTCTCGTCCGGCGGCCAGATTCTTGACAGTCACCTGGCCGGCATCAAACTCATCGGAGCCGATGATAACCGCAAACGGGATACCGACTTTGTCGGCATACTTGATCTGCTTGCTGAGATTCCTCGTGCCGCCCGAATAGATCTCCGCAGCGATTCCTGCCGCGCGCAGATCATGCAGAATGGCCAGATAGTCGGCCAGTCGGTCTTTGTCCATCACCGTCACGATCGCCCGGCTCGTGCACGATCGAAGCTCCAGCGCGTTGAGTTCAATCAGAGCTGCCAGGAGGCGATCGATACCGATAGAGGAGCCGACCGCCGGCACTGGCTGGTTCAGGAACCGCTCGACCAGATTGTCGTAACGGCCGCCGGAGAAGATCGACCCGAAGGCCGGTAAATCGGTCAGGGTTGTCTCGAATACGGGGCCGGTATAATACCCAAGGCCACGGACGATGGTCAAATCGACCACCGTCTTGTCAAGGTCGACATTCATGGCACCAAGGTAGCCCTGAATCTCGCGAAGTTCGTCTATCCCCTGTCGCGATTCGTCAATGTCCGCCAGAAGTTCCAAAGCTCGGTCCAGCGGATCGCCCTTATGACTGTTATTGTCAGCGACTTCCAGAAAGCGCTCAATCCGGGCGATCTGACTGCTCTCGAGTTGCAGCCCGCGGATCTTGTCTCCCGACTGATCCACCCGCCCCGGTCCCAACTCCGCGACGACCGCCTCGTAGCCCTGTTTCTCGAGCTTATCGATAACGCGGAACACATCGGGTCCTGTAGTCTCATCAATACCGGCGAACTCAATCAGCCCGTTGAGAATCCTGCGGTTGGAATAGCGGACCTGAAACCGCTCGATTCCGAGGTGCCGCAAAGTGGACACCATGGCGGCGATGATCTCGGCATCGGCCAAGAGGTTTCGCGTTCCTACGATATCAATATCGAACTGCATGAACTCCCGGTAACGCCCGGGGCCGGGTTTGTCGACTCGCCAGACATTGCCGTACTGGTAGCGCCGGAAGGGGAGCGGCAGCGTCGGCTGCGAGGCAACATAGCGGGCGAGCGAAAGGGTGAACTCGTAGCGAAGGGCCATATCCACCTCATCGGGACCGCGAAAGCCGAACAACTCGGCCAGCGAATCATCGGTGTAATGCGGCCCAAGCAGAGACTCTGCAAGCTCCAGCGAAGCTGTCTGCAGTGGGAGAAAGCCCATTAGCTCAACTGCTTCTCGAAGCCGTGACAACATCTTTTCGCGGGCCAGTTGCTCCGCGGGCGGATAATCTCGAAATCCCTTCACCAACTGCGGTTTGACCTTGTCACTACGGTTCCTGGCCATGACCTCCTCGACATTCAATCAAAGGCTGTATTTGTGGATCATAGTTAAATCAAAACAGCTTTCAATGAAAGGCTTTTCTCAGCTAACATATCCCGACATCGATTGGCCAACAGGCAATTCCGGGGCTTGCTTTATCAGCACAATAGCATAGATTACGTGCCTTGCTGCGATTCCTGACTGTCGAATCTCAGACCTGCGAGAAGGACGCAAGATATGAACATCGCCGAACTGCTTGCCCAGTCTCTTACCGACCGCAAAGTGACCACTCAGGCTGATCAGATGGCGGTAGCCTCACGCGACGAATCAACCATGCCGGCCGTTGTGCCGGAAGCAGTGGTCTTAGCTGAAGCGACCGAAGATGTCATCGCCGTTGTCAGGTTATGTCGAGAACACGCTGTCCCAATCACTACGCGAGGCGCAGGCAGCGCTCTTGAGGGTTCGACGATTCCCTGCAAGGGGGGCATTGTGCTCGACCTCAGCCGCATGACGGGCATCCTTGAGTACTGGCCAGAAGACCTGCAGGTTCGTGTCCAGCCGGGGCTTGTCTACGACCATCTGAACGAACGCTTGAAACGCGACGGCCTATTCTTCCCACCCTCGCCGGGCGGGTCTGGTGACATCGCCACTGTGGGCGGTATGGTTGCCACCAACGCCAGTGGTATTTACTCGGTGAAGTACGGCGGAACCAGGGAATATATCCTGCAACTGGATATTGTCACCGGCGAGGGCGAGCGGTTGACGATCGGCAATCGGGCGATCAAGCGGTCGTCCGGCTACAACCTCGTGGAATTGGTTGTCGGTTCGGAGGGTACGCTGGCCATCGTCACCGCTGTCACCCTCAAACTGGCCGGGTTGCCTGAAGGGCGGGAGAAGGCAGCCTATCGTTTTCCTGATGAAACGAAAGCAGCGGAGGCTGTGTCGCACATGCGGATGTACGGGCTGGACATCGCCGCTATCGAGTTTCTTGATCGCCAGCTCATTGCAGCTCTAAACAGATTGAAGGACTACGGCCTCGCAGAGGTCCCCTGCCTGTTCCTTGAGTTTCACGGCCCCAAGGAAGTGCTGAGATCAAGTGCCGATCTGGCTGCTGAGATCTGCGGCGAGCTTGGCGGCATAGCCTTCACGCTCGCCCAGGGACAGAATCCCTGGGAGATACGTCATTGGGCAACTGACGCGGTTAAGCATCGGCAACCCGGCTTCACCATCATCCGCAACGATGTCGCCTTCCCCATCTCCAGATTACCCGAGATGGTTGCTTTCTGTCACGAGCTCGGGCAGCAGCATGGCCTGCTTATCCATACTTTTGGGCATGTCGGGCTGGGGTTGCTTCATGCGCTGATCCTTGCCAATAGGGAGAATGAAGACCAGTGGCAACAAGCTATGACGGTGAATGATCAGATAATCGAAAGAGCGCTGTCTCTGGAAGGCACTATCTCCGGTGAACACGGTGTCGGTCTGGGACACAAGAATTTGTTTGGCCGCGAACACAGTCCTCATGCCATAGAACTGATGCGCCGGATCAAGAATCAGTTTGACCCGGCGGGGATCCTTAACCCGGGGAAAATTTTCGACCTGTGACAAGGTAATATCTTTCGGGCGAGCAAATCCCCGCATTGACTAAGTACCTGCAACACAATATATTCAAATAGCAACTCTGGAACCGTCACCAGGTGCAAAACTATAATATGAATATGAAACCCATTGTGCTCACAGCGACCTTGCTTCTGGTGTCCGGAAGCATCTTGGGCGAACCGGTCCTGAAGATCGAACCAGAGGTGTTCCAGTTCGGCATGATCCCCCGCGAGGCCACTGTTGCTCACTATTTCTGGTTTGAGTCAGCCGGCACTGACACAGTTTTCATTGACAGCATCAAGACCGGGTGTGCCTGCGCGACGATGCCGATAGAGCAGGAACACCTTGCGCCCGGTGAGAAGATGCGGGTTGGCCTGTTCTGGGATGTCGGAAAACGGATTGGCTCGGTTTTGAGTCATCCCTATATTTTCTACAACGGCAAGGAGCTGCCCACGTTTGCCGGCCTTCGGGGGCAATGTCTGCTGCACATGGACAGCCTGCGGCCGGTAACGGTGCGACCGCACCGCGTGGACTTCGTCCGCCTGCCCGCAACCTCAAAGTCCATTGACGAGATCGAGTTAGCTTTCTTAAACCTCTCGGATGAGCGGCTGGACCTGACTGTTGTGGCGAACAGCGCCGAGGAACTGATCGAACTGAGGCTTCCCAAATCGCTCAAAGCCGGCGCAAGTGTCACTGGCAGGGTGATTGTCCGGCCCGAGCATGCCGATGAACCATTTGAGCGGTCTTTTACGCTGGAATTCTCTGACGAGAACCGGACACGGCTTACAGTACCTGTCCGACGTAAGGTATATTAGACTGTGTTTGCAAGGCTGAAAGAATACTGCAGTAGCCCCGACAGGTCCTTTGGCCGACCGCTTTCGGGGTTCGAATGTGCACGGAACTTGTATAATGATGACAACCCACATGAACCATGAAAGGTAGCCTACCGTGAATCTGTCACGATACCGAATCGCCGTTTGTGTTCTGGTAGCATTACTGGGCGCCGCTTCGATGGCGACGGCGGCACCACGCCTGGATATCGAAGGAGACTCTTTCGATTTCGGCTTCGTACCGCAGAATTCCAAGATCACGCACTCCTTCTGGCTGAAATCGACAGGCGATGACACGCTGCGGATTGTCCGCGTGGTGCCTGGGTGAGGGTGCACGCAAGCGCCCTTGCAGAAGGACGCTATCGCTGTCGGTGACAGCGCAGAGCTTGAGATTATTTTCGACACGAGGCAGTACAACCGGAAGATGTCCAAACGACCGAAGATCATTACCAATATCGGTCCGCCGGACAAGCACGTTGCCATTAGTTGTACGCCGGTGGTGCGACCGGATTCGACATATCCGATCACCTTCAACCCGTACAAGCTTGATCTGACTCAGTTCGGCGAGAAGGTACGCGAGAATGTTACATTCGATATTACTAACGTCTCCGATCAGAAGGTCCAGTTCGAAGTCATTGCCACCCGCGATAATCTGTGGGAGATCGAGTTGCCGAAGTCGATTGATCCGGGAAAGACGAAGAAGGCAGTTCTCAAACTCACCAGGCAGGGTTTGGAGCAATCCTTCGAGAAGTCATTTACCATCCAGGTGAACGATGAGAACAAGAGCCGCTTCACAGTCCCGGTTAAGCGGTCAATCCATACTGCTCGTCAGCACCGAGTCGTGACCCCCGCGACGACGACCAACCCGACAAGCGCGACTGGTACTGAGGGAAAAGCCGGCACCGGATCGACACAGAAAGACAAGGGCAAAGGCGGCAAGTAGGCGCGGGTCTCAAAGACAGGGTCCCTGCCTACCCAAAGGAATTCGGAAAACCTGGCAGAACTTGGCGCCACTCGACTCAGCAGTTGAGTGGCGCCATTCTTTGCTTCGCCGACCAGCGCCATGTCTTGCGCACTAATCTGCGCCGAGGCCTATGCCTCAACACACCATGGCGAGATCACAACGGGTGATTTCGTGCCCGAGTATTCCGCAGGGGTGTCTTACTCGCCCTCGAACTCGGTGAAACCGCTCCTGAGGAGGTTCTCCCACGCTTGGTTGTAGATCTCGCCATAGACGTTGGAGTGTACCAGACGGAAGTCGAAGTTTCCGGACCAGTCTTCGAAAATAAAGTACTTCCCCTCACGCATGCGGTGGTAGTACCACACCTGATACGGATTGCCCGCTCGAGGAGCTTGCTTGTCCGTGATTTCATCGTAGAACCCGTAGGTCATCAGTACTCGTCCACGGTCGGTTGACCAGCCGTTGTCTCTGCCGGGATTGTTAGAGAACATCCTGTTCGCGTATCGCCAGAGCTGGATCGCCGCTATGCGGTTTTCGATCACGGAGGTTGCCGGATCTTCATCGTTTTCAATCCAGAACTGCCTCAGGAAGTTCTGCTTTCCTTCGTCATTCAACCCCTTGAGGATTTCTCGCTGCTCCTCGCCTATGGACCAGTAGCTAACCTGCACCTTCTGTTCGACACTCAGCGTGTCGTAGGGGTCCAGCACAGCTCCGGGGGTCCTGGCAAACTGCACGAACTGCTGCGATACAATTCGCACCGGTACCATAACCGTGTCACTCTGCCCACCCTCAAGGTCGCTGGCAACAATGCGAATCCTGTAACCTCCGGACGGCCACGAACTGATATTCAGTGTCTGGGCGATTGAGGCATTCTGGCCCGGCACATCCATGACACGACCACCGAAGTTCTGATAAAACACGCCATCATCCCCATAGGCCTCAAAGGAAATGCGCCAGCGTGTCGTCCGATCCTCGTCATAGTCGAGGTTGTACACTTCGCCGAAGATGTAAGCAATTGAGTCTCTGTCGGCGTAGGTACCCGTGGGATTCGGGATGACAAGATAACCATTGCGAAGCAACCTCTGATTAGGCCCGTCGTAACCCGGGCCGGCGTAGCTGATTCTGAAGGCTGTCTGCACACCCGCCAGTTCAAGCCGGTCGCGCTGAGACGGTTCCACCAGGATTTCGGACAGGAAGTATTCGCCATCACGCTTGGACACGGCATCGATAACAGTCACGCGAGCAGCGTACGTGCCGGGCTTAACCGTCAGCGCCAGCTTGTCAAAGACCATGTGGTCTTCGATTGCAGCCTCTGCCGAATCACTCACCTTGAGCGAGAAGTACGTGTTTGCCGAATCGATGACCCAGCCGTCTTCGTCGTATAGATCGACCTGGGCAAACACTCGTCCGTACCAGGACGAATCGACTGAATCCGGACGGAAGAAATCAAACTGATTCCGATTCATTCCGAACGGAAACTCGACCACGGCTACACTGTCATACACGGGGTTGTTATAGACCACAGCTGAGGCGTACACGCCTATCTTGCTTTTCTCCGATGCTGACACAGCCGAGGCTGCACAAAGCAGAACCAGCATCGACAGCAGAACTGAAGGCCTGAGTCTTGAAAGGATAGCCTTGTAGGTCGCATTGAGTATCAGCTTCTTCATTGTTCCCTTCCAGTAATCAAAAATCCGGACGTTGCCCCCGACCGTCATAGGGGTACTGCAGACGGTAGTCGCCATCAAGATTGAGATCGACAAAGGTGAATTTGCGATAGATGCCGTCGCGGTAATAGTGCCACTCCTGATACGGCACACTCGACAGCGAATAAGGGTAGTCATCGATCTCATCAGGCTCACCGTGGCTGATGTAGATGCGTCCCCTGTCGGTCTTCCATCCCTCGCGGGTCATATGTCCGAAGCTCTCGTTGGCAACTCGCACGCGCCGGTAGAACTCGGTCTTGATCTCATTGGTGGTACTTCCGGGCGTCGGGTCAAGCTTGTTCCAGAACTCGTTGAACGCGGTCCGTCGTTCTTCGACAGTCTCAGCCTTCTTGAGTTCGTCTACTTCCTTGCGACTGGCAATGTATGAGATCTGCTCCACCAGCGTCTCATAGTCCTGATCCATGAGGCTTTCGACGGACCAGTAAACAGCGAACTCTGCTCGCTGCCTGTCAAGCGTTCGGAGTCGACGGCCGAGCAATGACACCTCCAGTTCGTATTCTCCCGGGTCGAAGCCATCAACCGTGATGTTGCGCAGTTGCCGAGTAATCGGCTCGGTCAATTCGGTATGGAGCGAGTCTCGGTAGACCATGGAGCGGTTCTTCTTGCGTATCAGGGTCTCGACAACGACACTTTCGATGTCGGAGCTTCCGCGATAGATTTCGACATAGAACAACAGGGGATTGTCACCATCGCCCCCATAGCCATGATTCAAAGAAGGGACGACTACCATATTGCCCTTGTGAAATGCGCTGTGCTCGGCCTGCGTGGAATCCCAGGAACCAACGGCCTGGACCATCTCTATATCTGAAAGTCGGGGCGGCTTATCCCACCGCGGTGTCAAATCAACCTCGAAGTCGTGAGTATGAGTCGGCCCGCCATCGAGACTGCGGAGGGTTGCCCTGATCTTGTACCTCCCGGGCTGCAGAAGGAAGTTTGCCTGGTCAGTGCGATAGTCGAGGGCCGAGCGACCGGCGTCGGCCACCCGCACCGTTCCCTCCTTGGTGTATACATCGCCGGGCTGACCGCTTCTGCCCTGAACGTCTATCCTGACGTAGTAACGAGCCTGATCTACCCTGTCCTGCTTCTTGAACTTCAGCGCGTTGTTGAAGAACTGGAAATACACTTCAAGCCGAACGAGCGAAGAATCCAGCGTGGAGAACTGCGCCCAGTCGACCAGAAACTTGGCGTTGTTGTCCGGTGTCTTCGTGACGATGCGCCCGGCCTGCGCCGACGTTCCCGCCAATCCCACGACCAGTAACGTCACCAACACCAATCTGAGTAGAGTATTCTTCATAGACATCTAATCCGTTAAACGCGTTCAGCCGCCAAGCCGTTTCAATAAACGGCACTGCGGCAGACCACGCAACCTCTAACTAATGACGAGACGTGCGCCGATTGTATGCATAGCAAACACTGCTCGCGGTGGATCGGGCCAGGAATTGCGATGATATTAGATAATAACGGTGGTCGGACTGCTACTCGTAGCGCAGCGCTTCGATCGGATCGAGCCAAGCCGCCTTCGCTGCCGGATAGATACCTGACACCAACCCCACCGATACCGAAACGGCAAATCCAACGATGATCCAGAAGAGCGATATCGATAATGGAAAACCGAGTGCGGCATTGAGGCCAATTCCCCCCAGAACACCGATAATCACACCGACTATGCCACCAACGGCCGATAACGTGGTGGCCTCGGTAAGGAACTGCAGGATAATATTGGAGCGCTTGGCTCCAATAGCCTTCCGGATTCCTATCTCGCGGGTGCGTTCTGTCACCGAGACCAGCATGATGTTCATCACGCCTATGCCACCGACCATCAGTCCGACTGAGGTGATGATGATCATGGCCAGGTAGATGTATCTGGTGATGTTCGAGACCTGTTCCTTGATGCTGTCCTGCGTGGACAGGTGGAAATTATTCTCGCTTCCGAACGGCACCCGACGGTAGACCCGCAGCGCCCCAATGATCTCTTCCTTTGCCTGATCAATCAGTTCAAAGCTCTTCGCTCTGGCCATCAGAGAGAGAGCCTCGTCCCAGGGGTGAAGCTTCTCGAATGTCGACAGCGGTATGGCGACTTTGTTGTTCTCGTACGAGTTGCCGAAATTGGAACTGATCTCCTCAAGTACTCCAATCACGCTGAACCGGTTGCCGTTAACACGTACTTCCTTGTCGATAGGGTTTTCGTCCTCAAAGAGGGTTTTGGCCACATCGTGGCCGAGTACTACCACCATCGCCCGCTGTTGCTCATCGATGTCCGTAATGAAACGCCCCGCACTGACGTTCTTGTCCTTCACCTTCAGAAAGTCCGGCCAGGTGCCCATCAACCCGATATTGGTAGCCTTCCTGTTCTTGTACTTAGCGACATTGCCGCCCGGCGCCCAGTAATGATTCATCGGCGCCACCCCTTCTACCGATGGGCAGTTGTCTCTGATGGCAACGGCCTCCCCCACTGTGATTTCGGGACGATTCCGCTCCGCCTCGGTCAGGCTGCTCCAGTCCACATCGTGCCCGAAACGCTCGATATCAATAATGTTGCTGCCGATGCTGTCGATCTCCTGTGCCATGGCACCGTCCAGACCATTGATGATGGAGGCCAGTCCAATGACCGAACTGACGCCAATGAGCACCCCAAGAATAGTCAGAAAAGATCGTAGCTTGTTGCTCCTCAGCGACGACAGGGCCATCAGGACAGCATCCTTGATTTCGACACTGGTCAGCATCATAACACTGTCCCCTGATTACTCATAGCTAAGTGCCTTGATTGGGTCAAGCCGTGCCGCTTTCATCGCCGGATAAATCCCGAATATCACACCAATCCCGATTGAGATCGACAGCCCCATTGTGATTGCGAGCGCTGATGGTGAGATGTCGACATCGATCATGCCGACTAGTGATTTCGCAACAAGGAAGCCGGCAATGATGCCGATCAACCCTCCCGAGAGCGTGGTCATCAGCGCCTCGAACAGAAACTGCAGGAGAATGTGGCTCTGCCTCGCTCCGACCGACTTGCGTATCCCGATCTCGCGTGTACGTTCAGTCACCGATACCATCATGATGTTCATGACGACGATTCCGCCGACGACTACTGACACTGAAGAGATCCCTACCAGTCCCATACGGAACATACGGGTCACGTTGTTGAGAAACTCAAGAATATTGTCAGCCGTCAGAATGGCGAAATCGTCCGGTTTGTCATACGGCACCTGCCGCTTGGCCCGCAGCACCATGCGCACCTCATCCATAGCCTGATCCATCGTTTCCAGGGAGGCCGCTTTAATGAAGTAGTTCAGCCGCGATCCCTGAAATCCATAGTGCTTGGTGAAGGTCTCAAAGGGAATGACGACGAAATTGTCACGCTGATTGCCCATCATCGAGCCCTGCTTCTTTGCGACACCAATGATGGTGTGCTTGACGCCGTCGATACGAAGCTCTCTGCCGATCGGGTCCAACCCCTCATACAATCGTTCCCTGATGGCGTCACCAATAAAAACTACTCGCCGACGATAGAAATCGTCTTCAAACGAGTGGAAACGTCCTTCAGCCACCTCAACATCGACAATATCGATGTACTCGGCGGTGGTACCGAGAATATTGATGTTCTTAATGTTCTGTCCGCGATAACGAACATTGTCGGTAGCTGTACTGGCCGAATACGCAACTGTCTCGCACAGGTCGCACCCGGCCCTGATCAGATCGCCGGTTTCACGGTCGAAGGCCTTGCGCTTGGACACCTCCAGCCACTGCTCGTGAGAAGTTACAATGCCCCATTTCTGCACAATAAATGTGGTGGGACCCAACCGACCCAAATCGGCTTCTATGGCCCCCATGATCCCCTCCAGGGCTGAGATAATTGTCATCACAGAGGTGAACCCCACTACCACCCCCAGAAGCGTCAGCCCTGAGCGGAGTTTGTTCGCCCACAGTGCGTGCCAGGCCAGCCCGATGAGTGGTAGAACGATCATCCCGAGGTACCGTTTCGCTCCCCCACAGCGACTTGTTCATCAGAAGCAAGCTCACCATCGAGGATCGACAGCACGCGATGGGCATGCAAGGCAATGTCCCGCTCGTGCGTCACCAGGATAATGGTATTGCCCCTGTCGTGGAGCAGGTTAAACAGCCTCATCATCTCCTGAGAGGTTTTGCTGTCAAGATTTCCGGTGGGCTCGTCGGCCAGCAGCAGCGACGGGTTATTTACCAGCGCTCTGGCAACCGCAACTCGCTGGCGTTGCCCGCCAGATAGCTCACTGGGCTTGTGGTACATTCTGTCGGCAAGTTCCACCTTCTCCAGAGCCTCCTCAGCCAGCCGCCGTCTCTCAACGGCACTGGTGCCATTGTAGATCAACGGCAGCTCAACGTTGTGCAACGCCGTTGCCCGGGGCAGGAGGTTGAACGTCTGAAACACGAAGCCAATCTCGCGGTTGCGGATATTGGCCAACTCGTCGTCATTCATGTGGCTGACAGGCTTCCCGTTGAGCCTGTATTCACCCCTGGTCGGCGTGTCAAGACAACCAACGAGATTCATGAGGGTTGACTTGCCTGAACCCGACGGCCCCATGATTGCCACGTACTCCCCTTTCTCAATCCGCATACTGACCCCGCGCAGTGCATGCACCTCCTCGGAACCCATAACATAGGTTCTCCACAAGTTCTCAGTTTCTATCAGTGCCATGCTCAGACTCCGCTGCTGCTTTGTCGAGGTTGCGGTTTGACCGCCTCGCCATCATTAATCGTTCGCAGCACCCGGTAAGGACCGGAGATCACCGAGTCGCCATCGACCAGGCCGCTGCTAACCTCTATATACCGGCTGTCGGCAATACCCGTCTCAACCGGCACGAAGACTGCTTTGCCGTCGCGAATCACAAACACGCCGCGGACATCCTCGCGCTTTTCATCATCATCGCCGGTTGGTCCAAGTTCTCCCTCTATGTCATCAGAGGCGTGCACTCCCGAGGTTGACTGGTCGGTCCCCGCGCCTGATCTGGCGCGCTCCAGCGAATCCAGATCAATCGTCCGCATGACCACAGCACTATAGGGGATACTGACAACATCTGGTCTCTCGCTGGCGATTATATCAACGGTAGCCGACATCCCGGTGCGAATCTCAACATCGCGATCCTGGAACATCACTTTGACGCGGAAATCCGTACTCTGGTCCTGAGAGCCGAAACCGGAAATCATAGCCGTATTCCCGACATCGACCACCTCGCCGCGGAACGTGGTGTCCGGGAAGGCATCGACCTCAATTTTTGCCTGCTGGCCGGGGCGTACTTTGGTTATCTCGGTTTCATCGACTCTGACCTCGACCTCAAAAACATCAAGATTAGACACCGTCATCAACGTCCGCCCCTGGGTAAAGGCTGTCTGGGCGGCCGCGATCTCGCCGACCTCGCAGTCTACCATAGTCACTACTCCGTCCATCGGGGAGTGAATACGGGTCTTGCGAAGATTGTCCAGCGACTTGCTGTACATCGCCTGCATCTGGCTGGCCTGCGCTTGCATGGCCTCGTAATTGGCCCTGGCGTTCAGGTAGGCATACCGAGCGTTCTTGAAAGCCTGTTCAGAAGCTCCCTCCAGCTCAAACAGGCGCTTCTGCCGCTCATACTCCTCTTCGGCCTGCTCCAACTGAGCTTTGGCACCGTCGCGACGGGCAATGATCTCATCAACCCGGTATCGCGCCTGCTCCGCATCAGACTGGGCCTGCACTGTGTCCAGAAGGATCAGCAGATCGCCGGCGTTGACCCGGTCACCCTCGCGAACAAACAGCCCGATAATCTCACCATTGATCTCACTGGTGATATCGACCGCCGTTCGAGGCTGTATGCGACCCGAGGCGGACACGGTTGACACAATCGACCGCGTCTTGGCCACCTCCGCCTGAACAACCACGGAGGAATCCGTGCTGATCGCAAAATTCGCCACCACGATCGCCACGACAACGATTGCCCCCAGTATGATCCACAGCAGCTTCTTTCTACTCCCCGACTTGTTCGCCATATACCACTAACCTGCCCTTCACACTCAGACGCGACAACGCTATGTGACCTCACACGCGTAACTCACGTCCTTTATATCACATTTTACCCATTGCGTTCTCGAGTTTCGCCACTGCCAAATTCAGATCGAAATCTGCCTGAATGCTGGCCACCAGGGCCTGACGCAGAGATACCTGGGCATCGAGCAGGTCCAGTATGGTCGCAGCGCCGAGTGTATATCTCTCCTGCGTGATACGAAGGTCCTCCTGGGCCGCCTCAACATTCTCCGACGTCACCTGCTGTTTCTTCTCAAGCTGACGGATCTCAAGGAATGCCGTCTTGATATCACGCGAGACCAGATTGCGCATATCCGAGAGCTGCGCCCGGGCATTGTTTCGTGCCACTTTGGCATAGCTCAGATTGCGTTCCCGACTAAAGCCGTCGAAGATGTTCCAGGTGACCCGGAATCCAACCGTGGTGCTTCTTTCGGAAAAGTCAAAGGTGACCGTATCGCCACGAGTGCCGCTGGAATACCCAAGATTGGCATACCCGATCACGCTTGGCAGATACTCGGACTGACGGGCGCGGACCGATTGCCGGGAAGCGTCAAAGTACTTCTCAGCGGCCAGCAAACCGGGCTGGTGCGCCATCCCGAACGCGATCGCTTCTTCAAGTGATGTATCATAACGACGCTCCAGATACTCAGTTGAGAACTCAACATCGGAGGCCGGGTCAATGCCAACGGTATAAGCCAGAAGCGCACGGGACGTCACGACAGAGTTCTCCGCAGTCAGCAGATTGAGTTGGTCATTCCCGTACTGTACCTTCTGCTTGAGCAGGTCGGACCGCGAGGCTGAACCAAGGTCGAACTTGGACTGGATGAGTTTCAGCTGCTCTTCGCTTCGCTTGACGGCATCGTGCTGAACCTCCAGATTTTCCATCGAGGCAAGGTACGCGTAGTACACGGCCTTGACCGAGTAGATCAGATCCTGTTCGGAAGCCATCACATCCAGTCTGGCCTGCTCACGCTGGGCACGGGCCGAAGCGTAGCTGAAGAAGTTCGACAGTCGAAACAGCGACATGCTGGCGTCGAAAGACAGGCTCTTGCCCGTTCTGTCCTGATCGCCGAGATCCTGCTCGACAATTCGATAGCCACTGATAGAGTCACGCGGCAACGGATAATTCACTGCCTCTCCACTGCGAAGATCAACGAACGAGATCGTGTCCATGTAGAACCCGGCCACGGTCGGCACCTCGACCTCGGATTTCACATCGCGCGATTTGGAGTCAGAGTACGAGTAGGAGGCGCTTACCTGCGGCAGGAATGCGCCCAGGGCAGCGCGCTTATCCGCTGAGGCCATAGCCTCACTACCTCTGGCAGCTATGATGGAAGCCCTGTTTTTCAGGGCAAGTTCAATGCAGTCATCCAGCGTCAGCGGCTCGGATGAGGCCGATACTGCAGTCAATGCGATCGTTAGCAGGATGGTGGCGACCAGAAGGGCCATCAACGGCTTCATAAACAAACTCCTCTACATTAGTATCTGCCCGATGGCTGTCACGACGATGTGCAGGATTGACAGCAACCCGACAGACAGGACCGACAGCAGATAACCTTTGTTTCGCGGCATGTCATATATTATGGACAAACCAATCCCCACAACGATTATCTCCCAGATGTTGAAAACCCCGACTTTCGACAGAGCCACATAGAGCACATGCTGAGGCCCAAGATTTGGTACGAGCGCCGCCAACGAAAGCGACACCATGACACTCCCCTTTGCCAAAGCCAGCGGGATGAGGACCAGCATACCGACCGCGTAGAGAAACGCTCCATACAACATGACTGACCACACCTGCTTGAAGCGGGCATTGCCGGCCATGACGAAATTGCCGAAGAACAGCGCCAGCAGAGCCGTCAGCAATGGTCCGAGAACCATCGCCAGGGTGCCCCCTGCGAGTGTCTGGATCTTCATCACAGTGCGAATCTGTTCACCCGGTGGCCACATCCCCTGCAACTCCAGTTGATTGCGCACCTGAGGCATCTCCAGTTGCATCTGTACCAACATATCGCCCAGTGCCAGGAAGAAGACGGCGACCACAATCAGCAGCGCCAGCAGGGGAATGAGAACTCTGGGACGATTCCTGACACCTTGAAACAACTCGGTTGGACGATAGAATACGTCAACCAGCCCTCGAAGGCTCCCCACTGTCTCTGTTTCAGCCTGCGGCCCGGCCGCAGGTGGCATAACCTGCTCCATCTTGTTATCCCTCATGCGTCTTACTAACGTGAACCGAAGCGAAATGTTTCACCCGGAAACTTCGCCGTCGGCCCGTTTCAGGTTCTACTCGGCCTGAGTCACCGATATTCACTGCAAAATAGAGAAACTGGATATCGGATAGCAACTGGCAAAAGAGACAGGGTGCTATCGGACTGACGATGACACCCTAAATTCACAGATCATAACCTGTATAGCGATCGGCAGACTTAGTTAAACAGGGCCGGGCCAATCACCAGAGATACGATAGCCATAAGCTTGATGAGAATGTTCATCGAGGGGCCGGAAGTGTCCTTGAAGGGATCACCAACGGTATCGCCAACGACCGCCGCCTTATGGGCGTCAGAGCCCTTGCCGCCATGCAGACCGGCTTCGATCGACTTCTTGGCGTTATCCCAGGCACCGCCGGCGTTGGCCATCATCAGGGCCATCATCACACCGGACATTGTGGCACCACCGAGAAATCCACCCAGAGCCTCTTTGCCCAGCAGCGATCCGACAATGATAGGCGAGAACACAGCCACCAATCCGGGGGCCACCATCTGGGCCAAAGCGCCGGTTGTGGCAATATCAACGCACCGCTCGGTATCCGGCTTGGCTTTGCCTTCCATCAGGCCCTTGATTTCCTTAAACTGACGGCGCACTTCCTCAACCATCTTCTGCGCCGCCTTGCCGACAGCGGTCATCGTCAGAGCCGCTACGAAGAATGGCAGTACACCACCGATGAAGAAGCCAATCACAACATTGACGCTCAGCATATTGATGCTCTCAAGGCCGACACTGGTGGCATAGGCTGAGAAGAGAGCCAGCGCGGTCAAGGCGGCAGAACCAATGGCGAAACCCTTGCCGATGGCGGCCGTGGTGTTGCCGAGAGCGTCGAGAGCATCGGTAATCTTGCGGACATCCGGGCCGAGCCCACTCATTTCGGAGATGCCGCCCGCATTGTCTGCGATTGGGCCGTAGGCGTCGACTGACATGGTAACACCGATAGTGGCCAACATGCCAACACCGGCGATGCCGATACCGTACAGACCGGCCAGCGAGTATCCGGCAAAGATGGCACCGCAGATGACGATGACGGGCATAAGCACCGACTCCATACCGACAGCGAGACCACTGATAATGTTTGTGGCCGCACCGGTTTCCGAGGATCGTGCGATTCTTCGCACCGGGCCGGCTGCCGTATAGTATTCAGTGAGCAGACCAAGTACAATACCAGCCAGATTACCGGCAAGAATGGCATAGAAGACCTTGTTGTCTACACCGAGTTTGTCAATAATGAAGTATGCCGCAATGAGCATGACTACCGCGCCCACATAGGTAACCAGGCGCAGGGTCGCAGCCGGGTTCATGGTGGAGAACAACCGCACCGACAGCACCCCGAGCATCGAGGCCAGCGCGCCAAACGCGACGATCAGCAGCGGCAACTGCATGTAGGCCTCTCTGGCGGTGTTGGGAATCGCCATTGAGGTGGCACCAATAGCCATAGTGGCGATAACCGAACCGACATACGATTCGAACAGGTCGGCCCCCATGCCGGCGGTATCACCCACGTTGTCGCCGACGTTGTCGGCGATCACAGCCGGGTTGCGCGGATCATCCTCAGGGATACCGGCCTCTACCTTACCTACCAGATCAGCGCCGACATCAGCGGCCTTGGTATAGATACCGCCACCAACACGAGCGAAAAGCGCGATTGACGAAGCTCCCATGGCGAAACCGTTGATGATCCACTGCTGATCGGGGTTTCCAAAGAAGTAGTAGGCTACGCCGACACCGATCAATCCGAGCGAAGCAACGGACATTCCCATCACAGCGCCACCCGAAAAGGCGATCGAGAGCGCCTGAGGCTGACCAGATTCCTTGGCCGCATTGCAGGTACGAACATTCGCCCTGGTAGCAGCCTTCATGCCAATGAAGCCGGCAAGCATCGAGCAGGCAGCACCGCCCAGAAAAGCCAGCGCCGAATACTGGCCGATTTTCCAGAAGAGCAGTACCGCGACGACGATCACGAATACTATCAGGATGGAATACTCGCGCCTGAGAAACACCATGGCGCCCTTGTGAATCTGTTCCGAGATCTCTTTCATCAGGTCACTGCCCGCGGACCGTGATCGGATCCACATGAACAGCCCAAGAGCGAACACCAAGCCCGCCACCCCGATGATTGCAGCTAAAATACCATAGTTCATCAGCAGCAACTCCCGTTTGAATTAGGTATGTTTGAACGTGTAGTGTGCAAGCGTATAACCCTGTTTAATTTAAGACGGGAATATAGGTTAGCCCCAGGACAAGGGCAAGCCAAAATTGACTTTTGGATAGACCTTAGCCCCATTACAGCAATGGCCCGGCACGAGCCGGGCCAGCTTATGGACAAAACGGACGATTTGCAGTAAAGGCCTATTGGGACAAGCGAGTAACCTCAACCACAATGGATGGGAAGCCGTACAGGGGGTCGTTCGATCGCGACCAGTTGGTCATGTAGTAATTCTGGACAACCAGCCCCCCCTCCTTGTACTGGAGCTGGGAACGATACTGCGGCAGCGAACCGGCCAGTAGTATCAAGGGGAAGTTGGCATCCGAATCGAAATTGATCGGCTCCAGCGTAATCATGGCGGAACCGCGAGAGACACCGTCCACCAAGACCAACTGGGCAGGAGAGCATGGAGTGTTGAAGAAATCCATGCCCGGATACGGCGGAACACGGTCGCTCATCGAATAGGAGTTGTCATCATCGGGACCGTCGATTATGTCAAAGAATCCGGTGCTGATCAGTCGCCCCGAACTGGCACCGGGGATCCAGCTATTCTGGCCAACATCCACCGGCCATCCCGGAAAATTCATAGCAGCACCGCAGTTCTCAGGGATAGCATCCGACACGGCCCATCCGCGATAACGCCACCCGAAGTCGGCAGAGTAGTCGATGAAGAGCGTATCCAAAAGCAGATACTCACCATAGACAGTAATGGTGGAGTCGCTGGCAACGGTGTATACGAGATCGAAGGTTCTATTGTAGATAAACGGAGGAGAGGTAGCGACCTTCACTTCGGCATCATAGCGCACGACGGTCCGAGGTACGGTATCCCAGAAACCGAAAACAGTATCCACAATCTCGGTTCTGATGTTGTAAATCGACTCGACATACGTGGTGAATGTCGTATCCCCGACAAAGGTATCCAATACCAGAGTCCAGCTGGACAGGGCCAGCGTATCGCGAACAACACCGCGCCTCTCTCGGTAGCTCGTGAACCATAGGCCGGAGCCGTCGTTCTCGTCGCGGTTGCCATCGGAAGGCGTTTCAAGATTGAACATGGCCGTATTGAACCATAGTGAATCAGATAAGGGGAAACGCAGCTTGATGGGGTTTTCATAGAACGTAGTAACGGTATCCCATAGCATGACCGGGCCGGGGCCGATCGAAGGAACATCCGTCTGCTCGACACTCACCAGCATCACTTCGTAGTTGAGCACATCCTCCTCAAGAAGGAACCTGCCCCCATCGGCGCGATCGGAGCCGTCCGCGTTGAGGAACACCCGTCGGTCGAAGTCATAGCCGAACCGGCCCAACGACACAGCACTGACAGCCCAATTGCTGAAGCTCTCAGCTACCCACAACTCGTAGACCATCCCGTCCGGCAGGGTGGGCAGTCTTTGCGGCTGAAGATTCAGTTCGGTGCTGCTGGCGGGGACGAAGACATCGTCAGGCTGATCGCACCCCCAGATCAGACCGAGCGACAGTAGTAACAAACAACCGACCAACCACTTAAAACGATTTGGCATCTACCTTTTCCTCCTCCGACCGACGGTGGTCGGATAACCACTATTCAACCAATAATCGCGAAGTATAACACCGCTTCTTAGCAACTGTCAACCCCATTTTGTAAGCCGTTTCGGCCTTTAGTGACAGGACGACCCTGAGGACCGTCTTATCTAAAGAAAACTGCAAGGGCAGTCGATAATTGGGAAAAGCATGCTTTCTGTTTAGCCTTCAGATGAAAGGTATGATCCAGTGAAGAGCTGCTCCCGCTGCGGACAAGAGATTCCTCTCACCAATTCCAGATATTGCCCGAACTGCGGCAACGAGTTAGACAGCCGGCCCTATTCTGAGTCCCCAACTGACTATGATGATCTTGAGTTCCAGGTCACTGAGGCTGCCGAGGATGACCGGCATCTGGTCGGACAGGACACCGTGCCCGAGCCGATCGGTGAGGAGTTGGGCGTTCTTCCGCCCCATGAGGAGATCTCCGAGCCGCAATCGTACCATGAAGACCGCCGGCCCGGGGACGTGCCTATCAACGACCTGAACCCGGCAGAGGGTCTGGCACCCATTCTGTCCGAGCCGTCTGGGTCCAGCCAACAGGAGCAACCACCGCTGCTGTCATCTGACTCTCCGTTTGACTCTGAGGAGCTGAGCGAAACTTCTCGTCAGCAACTCAAGAAACTGAGTGAAGACGAGATCAAGCAGATCAACCAGCAAATGTATGCCAGGGAACAAGTGCCGGATCCGTCCGCCGCCGCCCTGAGCGAACAGCAGAAACAAGAGCTGGTAACCAAACTCAAAGGTATTGAACGCCCCTTCGGCAATGAACCAATCAGGCCGGGCGATGCCTCGTCGCCTGCGCCCCCGGATAGATCCAGTGTCGACAGGAACTCGTCCACGACGGAATCAGTCGCCCCAGCCCAACCAGCCGAAGACCGGTCAGGTGTTAAAATGGCAACCCACGGCCAGGGAACTGCCTTCTTCTGGAAGAACTACATCCAGATCATGAGCAATCAATCGCTGAAGTCTGAGGACACAATTACCATAGGCAATCGCATATACTCTCTGAGGCCGAAGCAGATCAACATGCCCATGGTCATTGGTGGGGGTAGTGCTGTTGTTGCGCTCCTGCTGATTCTGATCGCAGTAGCCGTGTTCTCAGGCGGCGACTCCGGCACGGGCAAGATATTCGGCATCGCTTTGGATGCCTATGATCAGCCGTATGTCCAATCCGCCATCATACGTTTCCCCGAACTGGGGCGGGAACTACGCTCCGACGCACAGGGTTTCTTCGCTCTTGACGGCCTGAACACCGGGACCTACAAGATTGAGTATGTCATCGGCGCGCAAATCGTAAGGACTGATTTTGCCACGGTTGTCAACGACAAGATCACCACAGTGGCACTGCGGCCGGAGTATGCAAATGACGACAGCGGGGACCAAGAGCTGTCTGACTCCGATATGGATTCGGAGTCTCACGCCGCGGATCGCACAACGCTTGTTTCCGCCCCGAAACAGAAGCCCAGTCAAGGTACTCGCTCGTCCAACCGTCCGGGAAGTCTCGTCCTCTCGGCCAATGTCGACAATGCGCGGCTGAGCATCGACGGTGACATCCTTGGCGTCGGCAATCTCACATATACAGGCATCAAGGCCGGCAAGCGCCGCTGGGAAGTCAGTGCTGATGGATACAAGACAGCCAGCGGTAGTCTCACCCTGGCCTCGGGCGACCAGCAGACTATCAAGGTAACCCTTCAGCCGCTCGAAAGAGAGAAGCCCCCGGCCGAACGCGCTATGGACCTCCTGGTTGAAGGCCAGGAAGCGCTCAAAGCGGATGATTACATGCTGGCCACAGAGCAGTTGAAGAAAGCTATCAAGCTCGACCCCTCTTTGGCTGAGGCCCATTTCGAACTCGGAGAGGCAATGCGCTACGCGGCCGAGCACGAAGCAGCCTACGATCACTATCTGAAGGCAGCCGATATTTTCCGCTTACGGCAGCAGCGTAATGCGGCCCTGACCGCTCTGAACCGAGCGATCGAACTCAATGGCAGCCGTACCGATGCCTATGTCGGGCGAGCCGGAGTGTATCTTGACAATAACTCCGTGCAAATCGCAATCGATGATCTGGAGACGGCCGAGAAGATCGACAAAAATGACCCACAGGTTCAGTATGGCCTCGGGGAAGCCTACTACACACTCGCTGACTACAAGAAGGCCACCAAGTACTTCGACAAAGCTCGCAAGCTGTCACCGCAGGATCCGCTGCCCTATCAGGCGCTCATGCTTTGCTATGCTGCCCGTGAGGATCACAAGAGGGTTCGCAGAACGCACGAGGAGTTCATGTCGATTGCGTCTGATCAGGACGTCAAGCGCTTCCGTACCGACAATGCGTACAGCTCGGTGTGGAAGGTGGTCGATTCGGAATAAAGTTCCAGGAGTACGTTATACTATGCACCACAAGATCAACTGCTGGCAATTCAACAATTGCGGTCGCGAGCCCGGCGGACTGATGGCCGAACACGACGGCGTGTGCCCGGTGGCAACAGCCATGAAGTTTGACGGACTGAACGGCGGCCAGAAGGCTGGACGCGTGTGCTGGCTGGTCAAGGCCCAGAGCCACGATCACGCTCGTCAAATGCGCTGCTTCGGCAGGAGTTGTCACACCTGTGACTTCTATCGTCGAGTCATGTTCGAAGAGGCCGATGTCGCCATAGCCAGATTCAGCAGTGAAATGGCCAGGCTGGGCGAGTAGTCTCGCTCTCACAAATCAGACGACGCTTTCCGACGACGACGCTACAACACATATGTTAGAACACATGTGGCGTCGTCACCTGACGCTCTTTCCACACCACGGACGTTGCCTCTGCTGCGGCAGCAGATTACCACCTCCACGACAATTCACTTGCCCGCGGAACTCTGTCGGTCTATCCTTCGTACCAAATCACAGAACACCAGGCACAACCGATGGAGGAACCATGTTTCGGAGATCCAATACGTTACTGATCGCAGCAGTTGTGATCCTCATGACAGGTTTGGCTGCAGCGCAAACCAGCGGCGAAGCCACCTCACTACTTCACAAGGGCAAGTACGTTCCCGACATAGCTACGTTCCTGCAAATCGGTGCCAACTCGCCGGCGGGAGTTTGCTGGGATGACGGAACGATCTTTATCACATCAGGTGCCTCGGGAGCCACTCAGGTGTATCGGCTCACTCCTGAAGGCTGGCCCTATCAGCTGACGATGTTCGAAGACGGGATTAGTTTCTTCGAACTTAGCCATGCGGGCCATCTTGCCATCGTCGGCGCAGATGTTGGCGGATCGGAGCAGTCGCAGTTGTACCTCATGGACACCCAGACCGGCCGCATTCTGCAGCTGACCCACTATGAGGACATCCAGTTCGGCTCAGTGGTGTGGTCACGGGACGATTCGAAGATCTACTTTCGATCCAATGAAGAGAACGGTCGTGATTTCCATATCTACGAAATGGACATTGCTACTGGCGAACACAAGAAGATCTTCGGCGATACCAGCGGCGTGCACGGCTATCTGGCTATCGCCAATATCAACCATGACAATACCAGGATGATTATCTACCGCTTCAACAGCAATGTCGACAACGAACTATATTTGCTGGACGTGGCCAGCGGTCAATACCAACGGCTGACCGAGGACGATAGCGACGTCATGTACATGTCCCCAACACTCATGCCCGATGGCCGCACGATATGGTTGGTGTGCAACGACAACGAGGACGGCATGGGCCGTCTGGCCAGGCTGACTGTCGGCAGCACGAAGATCGAGTTCGTCGATGATGGTTGGCTGGATCCCCGCTGGGAAGTCGAGGGTGTCGCCTTCTCCCGCGACTACAGGATTATGATTGCCGGCATCAACGAGGAGGGTTATGTCCGACTGCGTATTCGTGAAGTGGAGACAGGCAAACAGCTGCCCTCTCCCCCGTTGGACGGCATTATGGGCGGCGGCCTGACAGACAGGGCCGGCAACATCGTGCTCTCGTTCAACGGCCCCACGCGCGCACCTGACGTGTGGCGATGGAACCCGTACACCGAAGAGCTTACGCAGCTTACGTTCTCCAGCTATGCCGGTATCGACCAGAGCATCTTCTCCGACCCGACGCTGGTGAAGTTCGAGAGCTTCGATAACCTCGAGATCCCCGCCCTGCTCTACCTCCCCCCTGGGTACACCGAGGGTGAGCCGATACCCTTCATAGTCCATGCCCATGGTGGCCCTGAGAGTCAGTTCCAGCCGTACTTCCAGCGCAATATCCAGTACCTGATACTCAATGGCTACGGTCTGCTGGCTGTCAACCCACGTGGTTCGAGCGGTTATGGCCGGGACTACCTGAACCTTGACAACTACAAGAACCGCAAGCATTCGCTGTACGACTACAAGGCCGCTGTCGACTGGCTCATCGACAACGGATACACCGAGCAGGGAATGATCGGCATCAGGGGCGCATCGTATGGCGGCTACGTCGTACTGGGCATGATTACCGAGTATCCAGACCTCTTCTCTGCAGCGGTCAACGTTGTCGGAATTGCCAATTTCGAGACCTTCCTCAAGAATACAGCCGACTATCGACGCGCACTGCGCGAATCCGAATACGGTCCCCTCTCGGACACCGCCTTTCTGCGTGAGATATCCCCCATCCACAAGGCGCACTTGATCAAAACGCCGCTGCTGGTGGTGCACGGAGAAAACGATCCCCGCGTCCCGGTCAGCGAGGCACGTCAGATCATATCCGCCGTGAGCGAAAACGGTGGCATTGTGGATTCGTTGATCTTCCCCGATGAAGGTCACGGTACCAGTAAGCGTGTCAATATAATCGCCGAGTACCGCAAGCAGGTCGAATTCTTCGATCGCCACCTGAAGAAGTTAACCGTGGAGAAATCGGAGGGATAGTATAGTACAGTACCGATAGCACCCCGGTAACCTAAGATACAAGTTCGGCCGGTCGGAGACCTTCTCCGACCGGCCGAACTTGTGCCGGTTGACGTCAAAGTTCAGTCGCAAGCAACTGGCTACTCGCCAATCACCTTCACCAGAACCCGCTTATCGCGGTTGCCGTCGAACTCCCCGTAGAAGATCTGCTCCCAGGGCCCGAAGTCGAGCTTTCCCTCGGTGACGGCCACCACCACCTCCCGCCCCATGATCTGCCGCTTCATGTGAGCGTCGGCGTTGTCTTCACCGACATTGTGGCGATACATCGACACCGGTTCGTGCGGAGCCAACTTCTCCAGCCACACCTCGTAATCGTGGTGCAGCCCGGACTCGTCATCATTGACAAAGACGCTGGCGGTGATGTGCATGGCATTGACCAGCACCAGTCCCTCGGTGACTTTGCTCTCGGCCAGCACCTTCTCGACGTGAGGTGTGATATTGATGAACCCGCGTCGTCCCTTCACATGGAATGTCAGATACTTACGGTGGCTTTTCATAATCGTCTCCCTTATTGTCTTCCTTGTGACCAGCACCAGGCAACTGCTGTGCCGCACAGGAGAAACACAACGACCGCACATGGCCGCTGCGGAGCCCGTCAGAAACTACTGGAAATGATTAGGATGTAACTGCCATCTGCCCGAACACCACCAGGTCAGGATGCCAGGTCATCAATCCAGGCGTTGACAGAGAAACGATCCAGCAACTCTGCCTGCAGCAACTTGGCGTCGGCTCTGCTGGCAAAACTGCCGATCCGGATACGGTAGTACGTCTCGCCGCCTACCTGTGCCGTCGTCACAAACGGATCATATCCGCGCTGCCGGTAGAGCTCTATCAACTCACTGGCATAATCCATATCGATGGTGGCCGCAACCTGAACCGTGAAACCCTCGTCTGCGGGAGCCTGCGGCATCGGTGTTGATGGACGCGGTTCTCTGGGGACGGCCTGGGCGTCGGCCTGCCTTTTAGCCACGGTGACAGTGTCGGCTGGGGTTGTTGCTCCAGGCAGTGTATCGCCGGCCTTTCGTTCGAGCAGCTCCATTTCCAGCTTGGCGGCCTCTTCCTTCTTCTCCTTGGAGCATCCCAATCCCAGCATCATGACGCCAACAGCAAGCAACGTAAGCGCAAACAGCCTCATGTCTCCTCCAGCGAGCAGCGACCGGATGCCCCAGCGCCAGCCCTGTCTAATTGTCCTTCACCGATTCGTCAGCAGAAATGTGTCAGGTCCTTCTAACATTCTGCACCACAACGATATTAACACCCCTCAGGGGGAGTTGTCAACCTAAAATCCGACTGAGAATTTAGCACGATTTCTTGTTGAATCATGTATAACAAATGAATACTATGCCAAAACCTTGAGAAGACAGACGATCATGCGAGCTTACGAAGACATACTGCAACTTGTCGGCCATACCCCCCTGTTGAGGCTGAAGACCGGGATACCAGACCCGGGACCACGGGCATACGTCAAACTCGAATTCTTCAACCCAACCGGTTCGATCAAAGACCGGATGACGTTCCACATTCTCAGGAAGGCCCTCGCCGAAGGACACCTGAAGCCGGGCGACACGGTCATCGACAACACCTCCGGCAATACCGGATCAGCCCTCGCCATGATGGCTTCCGTGATGGGCCTGAAAGCCATCCTGACAACGCCGGAGAAAACCAGCAAAGAGAAGACGGACCTGATTCACTCCTACGGTGCCGAGGTGATCGTCACGCCCTCCGACCTCCCGCATGAACACCCGGAGGGATGCTTCATGGTGGCCCGTCGACTGGCCCAAGAGAACGGCTATTTCGACCTGAACCAGTACCACAGCCCGGAGAACATCGAGGCCCACTACGTAAGCACGGGACCCGAGATCTGGGAAGATACTCGCGGCAGCATTACTCACTTCGTGTGCGGCATTGGTACCGGCGGAACCTTCTCCGGGACTGCCCGTTTCCTGAAAGAGAAGAATCCGCACATCAGGTGCATCGCGGTCGACCCGGAGGGATCAGTGTTGGCGGACTACATCAAGGATCGACGGGAAGTCGAGGGCCACGCATACAAGGTTGAGGGCATCGGGTCCGATGTCATCACGCGCGCCCTGTTGCCCGAGCTGGTCGATGAAGTAATCACGGTCTCGGACCGTGACTCCTTTGAACGCGCCCGGCTGGTGGCCCGCAACGAGGGCCTTCTCGGCGGCGGGTCATCGGGATCAGTGGCGTTTGCCATGGAACAGGTCGCCCGCAGCGTGAGCGAACGGTCCGTCATTATCGGGATTTTCGCCGATGCCGGAATCCGCTACCTGAGCAAGTGCTATAATGATGACTGGATGCGGGCGCAGGGATACCTGCCGGCACTGGAACTGGAAAAGTGATCATGACAACGAACCTGAGTACAACATTCACAATCACTATGGCGCTGATGCTTCTGCTCACCAGTGCCATTCACGCGGCGGGTCAGGAGTATTCACGGGACGACCTGGTGTTTCAGCCACAGGTATTCGAGTACGGGAGTATCGGTATCGACTACTCCGTTCATCATGACTTTCACCTGATCAACCAAGGCAGGATGCCCGTTAGAATTCTGGACACCGAGATTGACTGCGATTGCACTACCCTGCGACTTTCCGACAGCGTCGCGGCACCGGGGGACACCATCGTCCTCAAGACAAAGCTCAAAACGAGCAATCTCTATGGCCCGACAGGCAAATCTGTTATTGTTGTTACCGATCACCCCCTTCTCGAGCGAATCGAGTATCGGTTTCCGGCCGAGGTTGGTCAGTGGAGCCAGGGGTTCAAGCCCCTGCCACTCGGTCTGATGTTCCTGCCGGGAGCCAAGCCCCAGGAAGTCCGTATCTGGAACCGGCACTTCCCCAGAGCGACAATGGAAATCGCCGATCAATACGACAGCACTTTCACCGTGGAGCTGGTCAAGGCCAGTGTAGCAAAGGGTGAGATGCTGACGCTTAGTGTATCACCGAACAAGGACTTGCCACCCGGCACGCACACTTCGAACTTCACTCTCAGCATTGTACGTGAGGGTAAGGAAACGCCCGTCCGTCTGACGATTCCGGTCAAAGCGGTCAAATACTAAGCGCTCTCAGCGCTAATCACATTGGAAATCAATGCCGCGAGTGCACTTAGCTGCTGAATTAGTTCCGGGAGAACTCTGTGGGCATGGCAATACACAACTACACATTAGAATAGTGTGAGAAAACGACGATATTTTGTTGTAAAACGGCTTGACAAGTCCGGTTTGTGCAGCAATATTGAAAACTGACGAGGGTGACTCTCTGCTGTCCCTGGGTAGTTTCCTAGCCCCCTCTACCCAACCAGAGGAGCGCCCTCTTTTTTTATGCCAGTTTGCCGGGTTAGACCGCACAGTATACGTATAGACGAGTACGCATTGTGCTTGCAGATGATCACTAACGTGGTGCCGAAACAGTCCTGAGTTGCAGTTGCGGTTACAGCTGCAGCTCAATCCAACTCACACGGTAGAAACAAAACGCCGCCGGAACAACAGCTCCGGCGGCGTATACAGCGTTTGTAAACGCTGAATGATCGATCAAGCCTTCTCTATGCAGTCAACCGGGCAGACCTCAATGCAGTGCGGACCATCATCCTGGTCTTCGCATTCATTGCACGTATCCGGGTTGATGACGTAGATATCACCTTCCTCGATAGACTCGGTCGGACATTCCGGGAGGCACAGGCCGCAGGCCGTGCACTCGTCGGTGATCTTCATCGCCATGGTGTTATCCTCCAGTTCGAAACGGTTGTCGCCGCACGCGGATTTTTTCAGGGCGCAATATATAGGATAAACGGGTGAACACAAGGGAATATTTGAAGAAAGTACCTATCAGTCCAAATTCGTAACACACAGGCGCACTGTGTCTTACAAAAAATTACCTTTACGTAAAGGTGGGCATTGTTACCCATCCGGGACACCATGCCATGCGCGTTGTCTTCGCAACCGTTGAGACAGAGTTAACGTGACTCCTGACCGATGTCCCCTGATCGAGGTGCGATCGCATCCAGGCAGAGCTGAGGCTGCGCGAACCACCACACCGCGGTCGCCGTGTCTGTGCGATGTGTTTCATGCGAACGGCCGCCCGCGATGAGCGGACGGCCGTTGCAAAATGTAAGTGGGAAAACCCACTGATTCGAAGCTACAGGTCTACGGACAAGGCAGTGGCGCCGGTCCTCCGCTGAAGAGGTACGCCACCAGATACGTCATATCCGAGATATTGATCACCATATCCGCGTTGACATCAGCCTCCGGGAAGCATGGCGGCGCAGCGCCTCCGCTAAACAGGAACGCCACCAGATAGGTCATATCTGAGATGTTGATCAGGTCGAGCGGATCGTAGTCGACGTTCCCTCGAATCGGAGGAATGCAGCACCCTCCGGTATCAGCCGGACAGATTATCAGGGCAGCATCGATCAACACAATGATCGGCCCTCCCTGATACTGCACGGGGATGAATATCGGATCAAGCGGGTTCTGGCTTTCAAAAGTGAAGATACCATCTGCGAACCACTGGTTCGGATAGTCAACAAGCTGCCAGGTTGCCGGGGTCGGACACGGGAACATGGCCGGAATGGCCGTGTAAATGTCATGCCAGTTGGTGCCGTGCGGACCGGAGACAAGCGAAGCATCGTCATGCACTGTCGGACCGTGTGCTGAACCCGGGGGCGGGTCTCCCTCCGATTTGTCAAAGAACGGATCGGAGATGCAGATCTGGGTCGACGTTGTACACACGCCGGCTGAGGTCACATAGTGCCCTCCTAACCACTGGCACATCGGCTCCTCATCGAGCAGTTCATAGAACCCGAGCAGAAGGATGACATCCTGGCTGGAAAGGATGGAGTCGCGCAGCAAATAGTAATCCGGACCTATGACCGGTGTGATGGTGTACTCCTGGTCAAGACCCACCATCGTCAGCCAGTTGTTGGCGCCCATGACCATGTCTGCAAACGACGTCCCGGGCACAATACCGTCGGTATTGCATGCGGCCGCAAGCTGCGAGATGAACGGAACCACGTTGCTCGTGTCGTGGTCGTCCCAGATGCCGGCGGGGTCATAGGATGAGACCAACGGGTAGCCATCATTGGCCGGCGGGCTTATCGGACTCGGGTAGAACGGCCGCGGATCAACCGGGTTCGGTTCGAACTTCGAGTCAAACCACCAGAAGCAGTTGGCCAGTGACACCGGGCCACACCAACTGAAGTTGCCCGTGAAAGGCGACCACCAGGTACCGCGCTTCTGATCGAAATCAGGCATGCCGTTCGGGCAGTAGTCGAGATAACCCTGCTTGAAGTACTCGCAGGTATCATCCGGCTGCGGGCACTCGCACGGATAGCAATTGATCACCAGAAGGTAGGGACCGACCGTTTCCATACTTCCCGCCACCCGGATGTTCAAAGTGGTACCCGGCAGATGGCAGTTGACGGTCGGATCGAGACAGTCGTACTGAGAATCCGTACCGACCGCATCCGGGAAGACGCCATTGTAGTCGTCGTTGCTGTAGATCATTGTCTGACACGTGGCATCCCATATCTCCAGATAAGTGTTCAATCCGCCACCATAGGCATACTGCCCGGGAGTGGCATCACCGAACAACCGCACGTGCAGACAATAGCACGTGTCCTCAGGAAGTGTGACAACCCACCAGTCCTCATCCAGCGGGTGGGATATCCAACCGCAATAGGCCGTCTCGCAGGATGCGGGATTGGCTTGGTGGCAGACGTCATTCGGTTCCATCTCCTGTCCCCCGCCAACCTTGTCCGGCGGTGGATTTTCCCAGCAATCCCATGGCTCCTCGCCGGTGGTCACTGCCACACAGGCCGAGAACTCAGAGGTGTTGCCGTTCACATCGGTCGTTGTCGCAGTCACGGAATCTCCCGCCGTCAGAGCGGCGGTCGTGAAAACCCAATTGCCCATAGCATCCGGCGTGGCAAACCCAAGGTAGACAGCCCCCTCGCCATAGCCAGTGGGATCCAGTGCTGCCTTGAAAAGCTCGACCGTGGCCTGGTTGGGCGGGGTGTCGATGTCAATCGTACCACCGATGTTGGTCGTACCGGAAGTAATGACGGCTCCAAAGATGACGGGGAAATTCAGTTCCTCATTGGCCCGGGTATCCAGATCCCCCGGATCATTGGGCGTGACACCGTCGTTGTTCAGATCGATACCCAGCCCCCCGTTGTCGAATATGGCATTCTGGGTAATGGTGTTGCGGTCAGCGTTGATGTTGTCCAGCGGGTGCTCCCAGACAGTAACACCGGCCCCGATGTTATACGCTATGCGGTTGTTCTCAATGCGGTTATCAATAGCGTAACCCCACTGAGAGGGGCCGTACTCACCGACAGCCACACCTGCGAACATATTGGGCAGCGGTGCACCGGTCAGATCCAGTCCGATGCTGTTACCCATGATCATGTTCTGATACGTGAATATCGGTGGTGCCGGGTACGGCTCGTTGTCGAAACCCTGGATCCCGATGCCATCGTAGCCGTTGGCGCAGATGAGATTGTCCAGTACGTGGTTGTCGTGGGTCCCCTCGGAAAGACAGACACCCTCATGATCATTGCCGATCCCCAACGTCCCTGATATGTCGGTGCCGATGTAGTTTGCCAAGACATGGTTGTCGAACACGTCGCCAGGAACCTTTGGCCCCTCGATATGAACCCCTTCAGCATAGTTGCCACTGATGAGATTGGCATCAATGATCGTCTGACTGGTTGTTCCTCCCGGCTGGTTGCCCACATAGATGCCAGCCCACAACGAGGCTTGGTTGCGGCCATTGCCCATATCTGCGGTGCCGGATAGATCAGTGCCGACAAAACAACAGTAGATGATGTTATTGGCAATGAAGGGCTCGAAAGATCCGGATTCGACGCAGATGCCGTCCTGCTCGAAGTTGTTGATACACAGCCCCTGAATGTGATTGTTCGAGGAGACCACCCACAGACCATGCGCCGGCCCGGCCGCCATGCCGTTGATCTCTATCAGGAGCACGGCAGTTGAGGGCGGGTTGGTGCCAGCGGTGGCGCCGCCGGGCTGTGACAGACCGTCGATAAACACTCCCGCGGGATCGGTCAGTGGTGGCAGCTGCGCCAGCGGCATGATCACATGTGGACCCGGCGGCGTAATATTGAACGTGATGATGTCGTTGCCGGGGTTGGCGTTGGCAGAGTTGATGGCGTCGCGAAGGCTCCCTGGACCAGCATCGGCCGTGTTTGTCACGACGAAAATGGCACGCGAGTCGGTGGCTTCCTGTCCCTGACTCTCAGCACTTCTGCTGTCCTGCGACGCGTGAACAAGGCACGTTACCAGCAACAGCAAGGCCCCCAAAGTCACGAGTATGACTTTTGGTCGCATTGCACTCCTCCTGTGTAGATTTGTTTTCTCTCGTCAGCCGTGCGTTTCGGCTGCGAAGTAGTTCATGATACTCGGCTTGTCGCAATCAGATGAGAACCCAGAGCCGGCCCGCCCGTCTGGGTCAACAGCCAACGGGTACAGTGTTGTGCCGGCATCAATCAACAAGCAGGAAGCAGTAGTCCACAATGAAAAGTCCGTATCCCTGCATACGTAATATATGCCGCCAACCACAGAGCGTCAAGACAATTGTGGACTCGGGGGGCCGTGTTTTGAAGGTTGCAGAAGAAGTCGGGTTGTTGAAGCGTTTTGTGAAGAAACCTATGACCTGGGTTGAAATGGAGGCGCCACCCGGATTTGAACCGGGGAATAAGGGTTTTGCAGACCCCTGCCTTACCACTTGGCTATGGCGCCCAATAACATGAGAAAAAGCGGGAAACGAGACTCGAACTCGCGACAGCCACCTTGGCAAGGTGGTGCTCTACCAACTGAGCTATTCCCGCTTTTTTACATAAGTGCCTCACGGCGTGGTTGAAATATATTACTGGTGGCTTGTCTGTCAACTGAATTCTTAGCGGCCGCTGGTGCCGCGACTCTGCTGCATCCTCTGGCGAGCCTTTGCTACCTCGGCTTCAACCAGCGAATCCAGCCGCGGCCAATACCACGGCGCCAGTTGCTTCACCCATGTTTCATGCACAGCCGCCTTGACGGTATCCGAGAAGAACCTCGCGTATAGATACAGGTCCTTGTGTGCCTCGAAGACCATCGAATCCTGCGCCACCGCCTGATTCATGAGCTCCATAGCCCGGTCGTGCTGACCCGCCCGCATGTACAGCGACCCCATCTGGTAGAGAAGCTGCTCGTAAGGCTCGCCCTCGACGTATTGACGAGCAGAGGCGAACTCGCGCAGGGCCTCGGCAGCGGACCCGGCGTTGGAGAGCTCTATGCCGCGCTTATAATGCTGCACGAACTCGACCGGATAGTCCGGCTCCAGGGGACCCGTGAGGGGCCTGACTTTCTTGTGAGCAACAATCAGACTCCCATCGCCGGGTCGACTCTGCGGATCCGGCTGATAGTACCACCCGACAGAACGGTAGGCCTCGCGGAACGGCCGATACAGAAGCAGTGCCTGTTCGGCGGGGGCTGACGGTTTGATGTCGGTCGAGAACACGATATAGTCCGGCGCCCTTTGCAACAGATAGCGAGTGTTGTGGCTGCGTTCTTTCCAGGTGCTGGCCAGTCCCGGAACAGGTGGTTCGGAATGACGCGCAATAGTGGAGTCGGTCAGCCCAACCAGATCGACCACGTCATGCCCCACCAAGGTGTAGCCGAAAATGCCGATCGTGGGAATCGCCACAGAAAAGCCGCTGGAGTCTGACTGCTTCAGTTGCGTCGCCATGAATTCCATCTTGCGGATGAATCCCCGCTCAAGCTCATTGTATTGCAGTACGAAGTCGCGGGGCAACCAGACAGTCAACACAACCAACACCAGACCCACAACGGTGTACGCTATGAGTCGTACCCGACGCAGCCAATGCGTCGTGATCAGGTGCAACGATACCATGTGAAGAACTGCGTACATGGCCACGAACGGCAGGAAGAACCGATGAACCTGCAGTACATCTCCCCCAACCAGCACGATATAGGCCGTGTACAGAAAGGTGAACAGCCAGACGACTCGCATTGGCTGACCGAGTCGCTGCCAGAACAACAGCGGGACTACCAGCCCGGCACCATAGAATCCGTAGTGAGCACAGAAGCGACCCACGTACTCAAGACCACTCTCCAGCTGACCGGCGGAGAACCCCGTTTTGGCATAGAACGGATTGGGGAGAATAGAGCCATAGTAGGCCAGCTTGAAGCCGACCATCGGTAGGCTGGCGATTAGCGCGACTGCCGCAGCCGTAACCGTAAAACGCGGGAAACGGCGACAGATGACCGCCTCACAGACAATCAGCAGCCCGGTGATCAGTGCCCCTTCGGGCCGTAACCAGACCGCCCATGTCAGGGTCAGCACGAGAAGCCAACTACGCTGCAGGAACAGCAGCAGCGATGCCACTGTCATAAACGCAAATGCCGCCGTCTCCAGGCCGGCAGGCGACCAGTAGGCGAGCGACATGTTCAATCCCACCAGCAGCGGCACCAGAACCGCGAAGAGCCGTTCTCGTTCGGGAAGCATCCTCAGAGCCATCATCAGCGACAGGATCACTATTCCCGCCCCCATCGCAAACCCGAGCAGCTGCGACGCAATAATGTAATCCAGGCCCAGTGACCCGATGAAAACCATCAGGATCACCCAGCCGAAATTGGTGAATCCCTCAACCCGCTCACCGACATTGAACACCAGCCCGTCGCCATTGAGGTAGTTGGCAACATAGCGGTAGGAAATGTAGGCGTCATCCTGAACGAAATTGAGGGACACCGCCAGATAGACGAACCCGCCTAACGCCAGAAGAACGGCAATCCAATACGGGGCACTCTGTCGTGAGAGACGCAATATCATCTGCAGTCAACGAGTTTCGGTAGCATCAGTCAGATCCCCAGACTCACATCACGGGAGCCATCGTAAGAGTGGGCAACTATGTCGGGGTCACCAACTGGCCGAAGAGCTCCTGATATCTGGCTGCCGACGACGCCCACGAAAAGTCCTGCTTCATCCCCGACTTCATCAGACGCGTCCATGCCCGTTTGCGTGTGAACAGCTCTGAGGCCCGGTCAACCGCAGCGAGCATGGCTTCCGGTGTGTAGTCTGTGAACACGAAGCCGGTTCCTTCCCCTGTATCGGGATTGTAATCATCCACCGTATCGGCCAGCCCGCCAACGAGGTGCACGATGGGCACAGTCCCGTACTTCAGCGAGTACATCTGATTCAGGCCGCATGGCTCGAATCTGGACGGCATCAGGAAGATATCAGACCCGGCCTCAATCCAGTGGGCCAGATCGTCATCGAAGGTGAGCCACACTTTCAGTTTGTCCGGATACTGCTTCTGGAGTCTCAGCAACTGATCATGGTAGCGTTGTTCGCCGGTGCCCAGAACAAGCATCTGTATATCTCGTCCGAACAACCGATCGGCCGCGGCGTCAATCAGATCGAGTCCTTTCTGATCGACCAGGCGGGAAATCATACCGATAACCGGGGTGCGTTCGCGTACCGGCAGCCCGGCGCGGTTGAGAAGCTCAACCTGCGTAGACCGCTTTCCGGAAAGGTTTGGAAGGTGATAGCGATACGGGATTACTCGATCGCGTGAGGGCGACCAGACGGTATAGTCTACGCCATTGAGGATCCCGACAACGTCATTGGCCCGGTTCCGTAGTACTCCCTCCATGCCGCAGCCAAACTCCGGGTCCGACTGGATCTCGCGGGCGTAGTTTGGCGAAACGGTCGTTATGCGATCAGCGAACATGATGGCACCCTTCAGAAAGTTCACCTTCTCGTAGAACTCCAGCGGGCCGGTGGCGTAGAAAAGCTCCTCAGGAAGCGACAGGTTGGTGAAGCGTTCCCGCGGGAAGACACCCTGATACGCCAGGTTGTGAATGGTCAGTACTGACTTCACGCCCCTGAAGAAGCTATCGGAGGCGTAGACCGTGCGCAGCAGAACCGGAATGATGCCGGCCTGCCAGTCGTGAACATGGATGATATCAGGTTTCCAGCCGAGCTCCCTGAGCGATTCCATCACGGCGCGAGCAAAGAAGCTGTAACGCAGGTCGTTGTCGACATAGTCAGTACCAGTACGTGGATCTACATAGATACCGTCACGGCCAAAAAGCGGCTCGTTGTGGACGAAGTAGTGTGTCAGAGGCAGCTTTCGATCCCGCACCGATTCGAGCTGTGCGCCTTGGTTCTTCCCCGCCACCGGAATGGTAACGGTCCAGTCGAGCTTCTGCGTGCGGTGTGCCTGCAAGTCAACAGACTTGTATTGAGGGAGAAAGACAACAACCTCGTGGCCCAGTCTCGCCAATTCCTTTGGCAGGGCGCCGACCACATCCCCGAGCCCACCGGTCTTGGCGAACGGCGTTGCCTCGGAGGCGGCAACAAGTATTCTCATTCTATCCATCGCTTCCTGCTGATGCTGGGGTTGACTTCGATTGTGCGCTTGTGCCGTTAAGCTCCTTCAGAAACGCGGCGGCCTCCTCCGGAGTTGTCGGGTTAATGTAGAATCCTGACCCCCACTCAAACCCCGCCATCTTGGTCAGCTTGGGAATAATCTCAAAATGCCAATGGTAGTACTCGTGATGCTCCTTTGTGATAGGGGCAGTGTGCAGCACGTAATTGAAGGGGGGATCATTCAGGGCCTCCTTCAGGCGACGAAGCGTGTCCTTCATGGCTCGTGCCAGTACTGCGTAGTCAGCGTCGCTCATCTCAAGAAAACTCGACTGATGCGTCTTGGGAATCAACCAGGTCTCGAACGGGAAACGCGAGGCAAAGGGCTGAATGGTGATAAACGAATCATAGTCGGCCACCAGCCGCTCCTCGTCGTCGAGCTCCTGCCGGACAATATCACAGAAGATGCACCGCTCTTTGTACTCGAAATACCGCCGGGCACCGACTATTTCCTCGATCACTTTTTTGGGTATTATTGGTGTGGCAATAAGCTGACTATGTGAATGTTCCAGCGATGCGCCCGCGGCTTCTCCATGATTCTTGAAGATGAGCACGTACTGGAAGCGCCGATCACGCTCAAGGTCAACGATGCGCTCGCGGTATGCCCAGAACACGTTGCGCACCTGCTCGTCGGACATATCGACCAAATCATGCGCGTGCTCCGGGGTCTCTATGAAGACCTCGTGAGCGCCGATCCCGTTCATCTTGTCATACAGCCCATCACCCACCCGATTGAGATCACCCTCGACGCGCAACGCCGGGTACTTATTGGAAATGACGCGCAATGACCACCCCGGCCGGTTTGGCTCCGTTCCGGGCGTGCGATACGACAGGATCTCCGGCGGAGTGCTGTCCTCGTGCCCCGGACAGAACGGACACAGCTTGGCTTGCGTCCGTTTCGACACACTTCGAAACGAAGATGGTCTCCTCCCCCGCTCGGTCGAAATAATGACCCACCGTCCCGTGATGGGGTCCTTCCGAAGTTCGGGCATAGCTACTCCACTTTCATGCTATGTAACGCACCGTCGGTAGCCTTGTCAAGCAGGATGCCGACGCGCTTGCCAGAGAAGCTAAAGCGCAATTACCCCCTCGTCGCTCACTTCTCCCTGATACAGCTGCCGGAGCAGCTCGATATCGTGTTCGGTCAGTTTGACACTGCGCCGGGCACAGGTCCGCTGGGTGGTATCGATTGCCTTGTCAATGTTATAGCGATCCCACTGCCCCCCGCTTCCCCAGCTGAAAGAAGGGACCTCTTTATCGGCCACAAGGATGCCGCCGAATATGTTGCAGCAGACGCCGATCGAAATGCCCGTATTCAGCAGTGTCCCTATTCCGAATTTAGTGTGATCCCCGATGAACGAACCGACCTTGATGCTGCCGGTGTCAACAGACTCGCCGCCTACTGTGACGCGGATATTCGAGTAGTTGTTCTTCAAATCCGAATTGGTCGTCATGGCCCCGAAATTCACCCAGGAACCTACGTAGCTGTGGCCGATGAAGCCGGCGTGGTACTTGTTCACAAATGACTCAAACACCGATTCTTCCAGCTCCCCCCCCACTCGGCAGGTGTGCCCAACCGAGCTGGCCGTGATCTTACCGGCCAGCACAACTGAGTTCGGGCCGATGTAGGTCGGCCCGAAGACTGCAGCATGCGGTTCTATGCGGGTCCCCTTGCCAATGCACACCGGGCCATTGGTGGCATCAATAACCGCTCCCGGCAACACCTCCACGCGATCTCCCAGAGAGATGAAGCTGGCGTTGACCAGGTGGGCACCATCGTGAACGACAGCCTTGGTGTGACCCATTCGCGGCGGATTCAGGAACTTGAAGTCCAGCTCAATCTCTTTCTCAATGTCCGCGACGACTTCCCACAGGCGCTCGTAAAGAGTCGCGCTGGTGTCGCGCTGTACGATCATCTCGGCGTGCTCCTCGACCGCATTGACAAACGCACCCGGCGTGAACACCGATGGTAAGGATTCCGAGTGCTTTGCATCGAGAAACAACGCCACAGACTGATCTCCATTAACGAAGCGTGTGCTGATTCTGGCCTGGTTGATCTGCTCCGGCAGGTCGCCGAAATCCCGAATTCGCCCGTTGAGAAACAGAACGCCCCCGTTACCCTTCTTGATTATGTTCACCGGATAGTCTGGATGGGTATGGGCATAGGTGACCGATAGTTGTTCGCGTACTACCAGTGCCATCTCGGCCTGTGGCCAGTGGCGCTCAATCCGCTTGTAGATCGGGGCGATCCCTGACCTGAGCGAGAACACCGGGCGCATATAGGTCGCAGGAAAGAACTGGCGAAAACGTTCGTCTTCATACAGACAGATCTGTGGGGTCATAGAATAGCCTTATAGCTGTCCAGGCGGGTTACGTGGCCCTCGTCATGTTCTCAATATCGACCATAAGCGCTTAGACCTAAACTACTTAATTTATCGGAAACTGATACCACAGAGCAAGTACTTTCGGGCCCTGTAGTGAGTTATTTATCTCACGGGCACGCGCTACGGCAAACACGGGAATTTGCGGAAACTTTTGTGGCACAAAGTGCTTTGAGATAGAACAAAGACGACTATTTTTGAATCATCTGCCCGTCAAAGGGTATCAAAGATGGTAATGGGCAGAATGAAGTAACAAGACAAGTGAGGTGACAACAAAGTGTTAGCAGTGTCGAATTCAGCGAGTCAGGAGCTCTCCAAGGTCCTGGAGCAGGATATGGCCCGGGACAAAGTATTGGTCATCTACTTCCAGGGTTATGGCTGAGGTGGTCCCGTTCTGGGAATGGCTCTGGATGAGTCAAAGGACCAACTCGAGGCGCTCGAATCCAACGGCATCACAGCCTATATTGACCCACGACTAAAAGAGCAGCTTGATCAGATGGGCGATATTTTTGTCGACTACCAAGATCACGGCATCGGCGCCCGCGGCTTCTCAATCCGTGTGGGTCAGGATGGCGACTGTTCTGCCAAGGGCTGTGAAGGTTGCGGCTAAGGCAAAACTCAGATGGCGATCGATCGATCAAGGCCCGGAGCCGACTCCGGGCCTGTTTGCTTCGTCCGATTCGCCTGCCTGATCACCGGCCCAATCCGGCATGATCCTCGCCGCGCCCGCAGCCCACGGGCAACTTCAGTCTCACTGTGTCAGCACCTCCGGCTTTGTCAGCCGGGGGACGGTTTCGATGAGCAGACGGCAGGTCAACTCCGAGGCGTGTTCCAGAAACAGCACGAACTCCCCGGCTGCACCGCCCTCGGATGAGTCAGAGATAACCCTGACAACCACAAATGGGACACGGTTCATGACGCATACCTGACCGACAGCGCCCCCCTCCATCTCCGTGGCAACCGCCCCGAACTCGCGCTGCAGGTACCGAATTCGCCGCGCATCCGCGATAAATGAATCGCCGGTGGCAATGGTCCCGACCAGGAGCTGTGAGTCCACCTCTCCCCGTTCCTCAAGCCCCTCCCAGGCTTCGCAGACAGTTCTCACCAGTCGGGGATCGGCTTCAAACATGCGGGTAAGCTCCGGGATTTCGCCGGGGCGCCGACCGAACGCTGTCAGGTCGATATCGTGCTGCACGACGAAGCTGGAAACAACCACATCTCCCTGACACAGATTCGGAACCAGGGCGCCCGCCAGTCCGGTGAAGACAACCGAGTTGACCCCGAACCGATCAATCAGAATCTGGGTGGCAACCGCGGCGTTGACTTTTTCCACGCCGGTGCGAAGCAGGATGGCTTTGCGTTGCTCAAACGTGCCCAGATAGAAGGTGATTCCCGACTGGACGACGGTCTGCTCAATGTCAGCGTGCTGCAACAGCCGCTGAAGTTCCTCCTCGAGAGCACTAATGAGTCCGATCATATCAATTTCCCCGGAAAGTTGGTTTGTCGATGTATCGGCCATTCTGCGTGATGGCTCGACTATCGCGGCCGACGAGCAGCAAGGACCAGATCGCGGGATTTCCGACCAAAACGCCGGGTGAAGAGCAGATTACCAAACTTCTGTATCGGCGAGAATCCCGCCCCCTCAGCGGCGGCGATCAGGTACTCCGGGTCGAAATTGTCGAACTCATGACGAAAGACTTCGAATGCCGGCGGCCTCTGGTTCAGATCGAGCCTTGTCACATATACTGACAAGCGGCGCCCGCGGCGTTCGCTGAATCGTTCGTAAACGATGCCTTCGTTCTCGGTAGCCTTGATGGGCATGACCTGTCCCTCCCCTATCACGCTGTAATTGAGGGCCTGCAGCACCAGCCAGCCGCCCGGGCGGAGCACGCGCAGGAAGCTACGACAGGCCCTGCGAACACCGTCCCGACTCCCAACACCGGTTATCGCGTTGGCAAGGCACACGACCAAATCGAACTGCTCTGTCATGTGTCGCGGCAAGGACTCGAAACGTCCGGTGACCCACGTCACCGGCAAGCCCTCCGCATCGGGGTGATCCTTCGCTACCTGAATCATGGACGTCTGGCAGTCAAGCCCCACGGCCTCCACTTCCTGCCGGGCAAACAGCCGGGTGGTCAGGCCGCTCGCGCAGCCGGCATCGAGCACACGAGCTGGGTGAAAGCGATCGATCATCGCCTGCACTTCCCGTGCATGGTGCGTTTCACGAGCCGCGGCGTTGGTGATCAGATCGTATTCATCAGCGTAGACTTCGAAGGCGGAAGGTTGCCTGCTTCTGGTCATGATTGGTCCGTTCTGTTGAAGGATCGCGTTGTCGGCTGTCACACACCGAGTACTTCGCGTTCGTGCTCGAAGCGAGAAGGCTTCAGCTTGATCAACCACCCCTCGCCATAGGTATCCTGGAGAGCGGCACCGGGATGGTCAACGACCCGTTCGTTGACTTCGACAACCGTGCCGGACAGGGGTGACTGCACCGGATGCGAGCGCATATCAGAGGTGAATATCTGCATAAACACGCTGCCCTGACGGATCTCATCGCCGACAGTTGGCAAATAGACGTTCTGCACCTTGCCGATGGTCGACACGAACGCGTGCTCCACACCAAGCAGTACCAGACCGTCGGTCTGCATCACCATCCAGCAATGATCGCCAACCGAGGTGAGCCTGCCGGTCAGGCCATCGGAGGTTCTGTCAGTCGCATCGGATTTGCCATCGACACAATCTGAGCCCCGCACCAGTTCGGCGGCACGGCCAACAACCGCCAGCAGTTCCTTTCGGGAAAATGGCTTGGCGATATAGTCGAACGCCCCCAGTTGAGTCGCCTGCAGGGCGGTGTTGATTGTGGCATAGCCCGTAATCATGATGACCGGTATGCAGGGATGGGCCTCGCGTACTTTGCGCATAAACTCCAGGCCATCGATCTCCGGCATCATCAAGTCGGTCAGGACAATATCGATCTTCTCCCGGTCAATCACATCCAGCCCGTCCTGAGCCGACAGCACCGTCCTGATCTGGTACTCTTCTTTGCCGAGATGCTTGCTGACGCTGTCGAGCACGATTTGCTCGTCATCGACAACCAGTATGGTCATGTCGCTGGCCATCGCCGTACCTCCATATACAATCTATGCCGTAGCGGTTGGCAGAACAATCCTAAAAACAGCACCCCCGGCTCGTCCCATATCGATCTCGATCTCACCCTTATGCCGCTCGACAATACCCCAGCTCACCGCGAGACCCAAACCGTTGGTCCCCTTGGTCGAGAAGAATGGTTCGAACACCTTGTCGATCAGGTTTTCCGGAATTCCCGGACCGGTGTCCTCAACCGAGATCACACAGCGTCGGGCTCGCCTGTCGTAGTCGATGCCAATGTATATAGTTCCCTTGCCCTTCATGGCGTCGGAAGCGTTGAGCATGAGATTCAGCAGTACCTGGCTCAATTGGTGCGTGTCCCCCATGATATCAGGGATCTTCCCGCCAATCTCCTTCTCGATTCTGATATTGTGAAACTGCGGCAACCGTTCCACCAGAGACAGAGCCTGGTCGACCACCTCTGTCGGCTTCAGTCGGCTGAGCCTGGGTGCATCCTGCCGGGCGAAGTCCAGAAGATTCCTGACGATGTCGCGGCAGCGCAGAGTCTCTCTGATGATGACTTTCAGATCGACCTGGTGCGGCGAATCCTCGGGAATGTCATCGAGCATATCCTCAGCGTAGGCGAGAATACCGGTCAGGGGGTTATTGATTTCGTGCGCCACGCCGGCCGCCAGCTTTCCCAACGCTCCCAGTTTCTCTGCCTGTACCAGTTGATCGCGAAGCTCCCGCTCGCGGCTGATATCGCGCATGATGGTACAGGTACCGGTGACAGTGCCTTCATAGTCGAACAACGGAAAGCGGACGGTCTGGAAGTAATGCGCCCGGCCATCAATCTCCACCTGCTCCTCATACGTGTGGTAGCTGTTGTCCCGGAGCACCTCCAGATCGTGCTGCTTGATTGTCCGAGCGAGGCTTTCGGGCAGGATGTCCTCGGGTCTCTTGCCCACGAAATCTTCCGGCGCACGGTGAAACGCCCTGGCGATGACCGGATTGACAATCAGGTAGCGACCCTCGAGGTCCTTGATGGAGATCCAGTCATGAGCCGAGTCAATGAAACTGCGGAAGCGATACTCGGCGCTTTGGATTTCTCGCTGCAGTCTCACTTGTTCGGTTATCCGGTGCCAGGTGGCCAGCACCGTCTCGACCTCTCCCTCGCTGTTGAGCAGGGGCTTGCGCGTGACCTCCCAGTAGGCCTCATTGGGGGGGGCGGTGTACCAGACCATCATCTGCGGCCGAGCATCGCGAATCACATCATCGAAACCCGGCTCGGACCGTCGACACTGCTCGGCCAGAGGTGTGTGGGCGAGAATCTCCTGACACGTCATCCCGACAACATCACGTTCGGCACGGCCGACGAATTCAGCGAAGCTCCTGTTGATGCGCAGAATCTCCCTGTCACGCCCCAGTACTACTGCCAGATCAGGCAGGCTGTCGAACAATTGCTGGAGGAACTGCCGCTCGGACTCAATCTTTCGTTCCAGCTCCGTCTTTTCGATAAGCTGTCTTTTCTGCTCTTCCTGGGCGTTGAGCAGATCCCAGAAGATGTGGGCGGTGGCGTGGTCGATCAGCTTGGTACCCGAGGGAATAATCCGATATAGCTCATCCAGTACTTCATCGCGTCCGGTCAGCTCAATGAAAAGCTCTGCGTTCGGCAGCCACATTGCCTCTGCAAAGTCCGTGGTTGTGTAGATTGCGTTTTCTCTTGCGAACTGCATACCGGGGGCATCATTGTCGGGATCGTGCACACATCGCACGTCAAGCGGCAACTCGCGCAGGAAACCGCCCAGCGCCAACCTGACGATCGCCCGGCAACCCCGTCCGCCCCCAATGATCACTGTTCGCAGCGGCTTGCGTTCCATCGCCACTTGTCCTCACTTGACTGGTGCCGGATGTATGACACCTTCACCACTCAGGACGAGGGGAAGTCGGCATCCAGCATATCGGTATAGTCTTCAATCACCTGTGCCATGCTCTCATAGTATCCGGTGGGCTGAATGGTGAAATGCTTCAAAATGCGAGCCAGCCGGTCGGTGACATACGGGTATATCTTCTGCAAGTTCATGATCCGATATTCATAGAACGCTCCGGCGTCGGCGCGCGACAGACTCTTCTTGATCTCTTCGGGGATATCCCGGCTGTCCAGCACTGACTTGAACGAGAGTATCCCCTTGGCGAGCGCATAGTTGAAGATATTCCCGATACTCCAGACATCGAAGTCCGCCACATTCTGGTTCAGGTCGAAATCGATCCACCGGAAGCAACCGGAATCCGAATCCATGATTATGTGATCGTTGCGAATATCGCCATGACACGTCCCGTTCTGGTGCAGAAACTCAATGGCCTCCAGACACGGCAGCAGCTTGCGAAGAATCCACGGGAGGTCCTGGAAGAAATACTGACGGTGCGTCTTGTTGATGTTGTGAATCATGTTGAACAGGCTCTGCCCCCGGATGAAGTCAATCACACGAACGTGGTTACCGGCAGCATCGGTGGTCGTGTATCCCTGCATGAAGCGATGATCCCCGCGCACCAGGTCAAGCACCTGCGCTTCCTTCTCGGGACTGCGGTAGCAGTGAACGCGAAATACACCGATGTGCACGTGGAAGTCCTCGTGGAACTCTGTCTTGAGGATCTTCTGCTGACCATTGTCAAGCTGATATGCTCCCAGCACCCAGTACTTCGGCTGGTCACCAATGCCGAACCGTGTTTCATACTTGTGGCCGGTTATGAGGAACTGCCGACCATCGAGACAGAGTACATCGCCACGCGTGATCCGCATGGTATCGGTGGTGTCCTCGATGATGTTGGGCGGCGGCACCATCGCCCAGCCCGTCAACTCCCTGATGCGCTCCGTAAGCTGCTTTTTGTCCATCATAGACAGGCCTCGACAACGCCGGTTGGTTCAGGATTCGGTCGGCCGGGTTTGCCGGTAAGCTATGGCCGTTGGTTACTGGCCGCAAGGTTTAAACACCAGCGACGCAACCATAACTCGTGGTCGGCACAGAAGAGCGGCTGACCCGACCGGATCAGCCGCCGCATAACACCCAATGTGCTTCAATCGCCCCGGATCAGCATGGGCACGGCGACGGTCCGCCGCTGAACAGAAAAGCGATCAGGTAGGTCATATCTGTGATATTGATGAGGCCGTCGCAGTTGACATCACCGTGCGCATGAAGACACGGTGCAAGACCACCACTGAAGAGGTACGCGATCAGGTAGGTCATATCTGTGATATTGATGAGGCCGTCGCAGTTCATGTCACCACGGAGAGTGCACCCACCGGAGCCGGCGGCGAAGACTTGCCAAAACCCCTGATTGAGTGCGTAGCTGGCAGAACCGACCGTCCCCACCGCCGCCTGACCGACCGTTCCTGAAAGCGAATAGCTCGCCGATGACATACTGCCCCCACCGCTTCCGATCACGTACCAGTCGATCGTTTCACCGGTCTTGCTCTCCGCCTGCGCAGAGCCGATCAGCATCAGCAGACATGCAACGATAGCACCAGCGTTCAGAATATGCGTCACAACCCGCTCCTCTTACCTCGACGTTAGCTCACCCGTAATTCTACTATCGGCCTTTTCTGCTGCCAGAAGCACCCTGACCAACTGAGAAAGCTCCGACACCTGCTCCTGCAGTTCGTCCAACTTCAGGCTCATCTGCTCCATCTGCCGGACTTTGCTGGCCAGTTCCTGCTGGGTCCGGTCCAACTCCTTGATCGCCGCCAGGGCAACACCGGCAGGGTCAATCGAGGAAATCGCGGTGCTGTCCTGACCCACACCGAAGGCGGCGCGGAAGTCCTGTGCCGTCGGCCCGATATGCGTAATCTCAGGGGTCTGGCTCTTGTAGTTCCATCTCAATATATCCACACTCTGCAGTTGTAGCAAGATCTCCCGACCGCTCACCCTGGCGAAATTCTCCTTGAGGTTCCTGTCAGAGGCGTTCGTCCAGTCACCACCTTCGGACAGGTACGCCCCGACAATCGTGTTGATCAGTTTGTCGGGTTCGTATGATGCTGTCCCACCCGTGTTCGTAACGAAGATGCCGCCGTCAGCGCGAATGACCACCTGTTCGGCACCACCGGTGCCGATGAAATCCCCTCACGTGACGCAGTCATTGGCAGCAAGTACAATGCAGCCATCGTGCGCCGCATTGCCGTTGTTGCCCATCGCTAACGACATCAGTCCGGCCGCCTGACATCCCTTGCCTCCCGGGACCGATGAATACGCACCGGCGGCAACATTGTTGGTACCCGCCAGCACGCCGGAGTAGTCGCCGTAGGCATAGTTATCGAATCCGCCGATGACGGCTGAGTTGTCACCCAAAGTGCTGTTGCCGGCTCCGGCACAGAAGGCGGACTTGCCGGGATTGTAGTTGGAACTGCCCACAGTCAGCTTATCGCTGATGACCAGATCGCCCTTGATCGATCCCGCCAGAGCGCCATCCACCGAGGCCACCTTGAACGCAAATGGCACGGTCACAAGCTGGGCTCGCGGCGAGAGTTCTGCCGCACCGTTGACGCTGACTCCGAGCCAGCACAAACTGTCTGCGAAGAGGCCGACGTCCAGTGGAGTGAGTGCTCCCAGACGGGTGCTGAACAAACCATCAGCAATCTGCATACCGCTTTGCGTTTCCTGCCAAATGGCCGTGCCACCAACAGGATCGTTATACAATGAAAAAGTCAGGTTGTGATTGCCGCTGACCGGATCGCCGCTGCTGTCATACAGCATCCCTTGGTAGGAGATCTGTGCCGGTACCCCGGCATAGATGTTGAGGGCCAGCAGGACAACACCGCCCAGGGCCAGAAGAATCGCTCGCATGTTATGCCTCCATAGGTGATGAATCTCGATGACCCTGAGGTCAGGGCCATGTGGTGTAATGTTCGGTCGTAGTCGTGGCGGGCTATACTCGGCGGCTCAACCGATGTCAGGCCGGCGCACAGTCACTGGCAGTAGATCTGTGTGAATCTCGGTCGGACGTCAGGAAACGGTTGCGGTAATTCCGATACTCAACTGCCTTCGACCCGAGCAGCCAGGATCAAAACGTCAGCGAGACGCCAGCAGCGGCCGTGACATCTTCGTAGTCATACAAGATGTGGTTGGACGAGTTGCTGGTGTAGTCAACACTGACACTCAGCCGAAGAATGCTGCCTGCCACTGAACAGGGACGTTCGACACTCACGTAGGTGCGGCGCTGGTTGTCGACGCGTTCAACGAACGTCCAGAAGTCTACCATAACCGATCCTCGCTGCTCGGCACGAATCTCCCACGCCGGCAAATACTCCCGGTGCCAGTACCCCGCACCCCAGGTCAGGATGATCCGGGGAATCATGAAGGTCTTGATGTTGACGGAGAAGGAGTAGCCCTCCCAGACCGAAGACCACGGCGACACAACATCCGAGTTAATCCCCTGAACGGTCTTGCTGCCGGATTGGGGTAGCTTCCGCCACGTAACCGTGGCGCTGATCCCGGTTCTGTCACCAAGTGGCCGCGAGAACCGCTTTGACATGTACAGCAGACTAAGGGCTTCAGAGTCGTCGGCTTCGGTCGGCGTGAGGAAGCTCGCCTGAACGACACTCGGATCTGACAGTGTATCACCGGTGATACGGTGGACAAACAGCCCCGTCATGAAGGTTGCCCTCGTCAGGGAGACACCAAACTCCCCGTCTATGACATTGCGGCCAGGAAGCGTCCAGTTCAGCCCCCCGAACACATCGTACTCGCTGCGATCAAGATCATCAGAATTCCCATAGGCCGTCCGGCGCACACTTCCCCCGGCCCTCAGGCGCAGGTTGTCGGCAGGAGCTGTCCCGGCGGTAACGGTCAGCGCTCCATCGCTGTTGCTGTACTCGTCGAACGCATCCCGATATTCCTGGTGATCAAGGCGGCCTTCCATGACAACCGATACTCCGTCATCGGACTGGCGTGGAATAAACGACACGGCCACTCCCCCGCGAAAGTTGGACAAGTCCTCAAGTTCCGTCAGACCGCTGTCGAGACCGTAGTAGAACGTATACTGCCCAGTGAGCGAAATCTCCATAGTGGGCACCGGGTACAACCGGAGCGCCGCGCGCGGGTTGGTGTACCATGCAGCAGCCTCACCGGCGTTCTTCAGCAGGTTGGAGGTATGGGCCTGATCGAGACCGAATTCCAGTTCGGCTCCGGTTGCTTTGCCCGAGGAGCAGACCAGCAAGGCTACCGAGAGAAGTATTGCGATACATCTCATCCGGCGGCCTCAGAAGCAGATGCCACCGACACAAACCTTGCCGGAGGCGCCCGCAGCTATGCCGTTTCCGGGGCCGAAATCCTCCCCGGCGTAGAAACCACCCCGGAACGTGCCAAGATCGCGCACCGTACTTTGGCGCAGCTTGAAGCGTTCCTGCCGCGAAAGTCCAGCCAGCAAATCAGCCGACTTCACCTCGACAGCGTCAAACATACCGGCGATCTGAGTGCCACCTGCGGCTAGGAACGGAGTCTCACCGGACCTGCCGCCGGAGAACTCATCGGGGATGCCATCGTTGTTGCTGTCGGTCAGGTTGTCGTTGATGCCATCGCCGTCTAAGTCCACGAACCGAGCGGCTACAGACCCGGCATTCGGACTGCCGACTGGACACACGAACAGAAACAGCAGGAAAGTCAGAATTGCGGTTGCATACCTCGCCATCATCCACTCCACGATACTGAGGCCCGGGCAAGGACGTTAACCTGTCTTCGTTGCGACCGGGCCAGATTCACGTACTCAGCTAGCTCAGCGATCTATTCAGAGACCCGCTCAGATCAGAAGCACACGGGAGCAGGCCCGCCACTGAAAAGAAAGCTGATCAAGTACGTCATGTCACTAACATTTACTACCGTATCATTGTTGACGTCGGCAGCACCGGGGAACAGAGGCGCCGGACCGCCACTGAAGAGATACGAGACCAGAAATGTCATGTCCGAGACGTTGACCCCGTCATTCTGGCCGTTGACATCGCCACACAGGTACGTGGTCACCGACTTGGTCTCCGTCCAGCCGGACTCTTCCTCCCATTGATCGCGAGCTTTGACCATAACCTCGAAACTGCCCGAACCTGGGAACTCATAGGTGTGCTCGCACACGGTATTCGAAGCAAATGGGCCAACCCAGCCGCTTGTCTCTCCGTTGCCGTAATCAAACATGAAATGAACTTCGTTGCCGTCGGGATCGGCGGCGTAGGTCTGGAAAGTCAACGTCTCCCCTGCCGCCAGCGTAGTCTTGTCAAGATTCAGGGTACCAGGAGTCTCAGGTGGCGAGTTCTGCTGGTTGCTGATGGTAACGGTTACTTTGATTTCATTAGTGCCGACCCAGTCAGTTTGAAGTGTCATGTCCAGATCGTGCACGCTGCTGCGCTGACCGGCGGCAAGGATGGCATTTCGGTAACTTGTCTCGTTGAAGTCACTGGCCCCGACGACAACACCATGCCCACCATCGAAATACACTGTGGGAAAGCCAGCGAGATTGAACTCTTCGACGCGCTCAGCCGCGAGCGGGTTCTTGTCATCGACCAGCGCGACATAATACATCGGATAGTCACCCGAGCCTTTGATAGAGCGGAGACGACCGGCGGCATAGGGACAATATCCACACCAGGTAGCTGTGGCCTGCTCCAGAAATACACCATGATTGCAGCCGCCAAAGGCGGTATCGCGCGCCACCTGCCCCGGAGCGGCTTCGGCGGCGGCGTCAACCCAGTACGCCGTGAACGGATAGCCCGCAGGTGGATAGGAGTAGCCCGTGTGCGCGGTGGCGTTGAAGACCGCGGCGACGGCAACAATGTTCGTTTGCTGAATATTCCCGAACCCGGCCACAGCCGAATTCCAGTTGGCTTCGTACGTCACGGTGTCGAATTGCGAGAGACTCAGGACCTCGGTAAGTGCGAAATCAAGAAACGGCATCTCGTAGGGGCTACCCCAGGCGTCAAACCAGTTCTTTGATGACTGGTACTCGGCTACGTACACCTTCAGCGTACCTTGGTAATCGCCGGATCGTTCAGCCACCGACCCTTGAGCAGTCGGACGATTCGCGTCTGCTGGGTCAAGATCCGGACGCATCTCGAAATCCTGGGCGGTAAACGCTGTCACACCCAGCAGGGCGATCGCTGCCGCCACTGCCAAGACATAAGACTTAGCATTGTGCATCATGGAATGATTCTCCCTCTATAGAGTATAGGCGTGTATTTGGCAGACCGACCAACATGTGGAATATACTGGATGTGCCTTCTATGTCAACTAATTTTATCCACATTGTCAGAATACCCACACTACCTAAGTTGTGTAGCATAAGCGACTTCGACGGCTTAATCACTACTAACAAGTACGCTTTTGCGTGCCCTGCTGCTCTGTACCTCACCGACAACAGCCCCGGTGAACGGTTTCGAGTGCCCCGGTCAACGTCGTCCTCACCGTCCCCGGCTGTGACCGACTGAAATGAGGAGCTCTCGCGACTTATCAGCAACGCATCCGTTCGGCACGGCTGGTCTCCCACGCTATCCGGCTCAGTCGCGGTGGAGATTGAGAGTTGACAAATCTGTGTCTCCTTGTTTTTTGCGACAATGCCTACGAGTGCCACCAGCATCATCCGACAAGCGATACGAGCTCACCCGCTAATCTTTGTGTTGATGGTGGCAATCGGTATCCGTCTGGTGGCGGTGCTCTTTTCCAGGGGTTTTCTCCATTCGGATGATCATTACGATACCATCGCCCCGGCCTGGGACTGGATCGCCAATGGGATGACAGGCGAGAACGGATACCTCCGCTGGAAGGGCAGCAGTTCTTCGCTGACTGTAAATCGGTTTCCGCTGTATGTCCTGACTCTTTGGGCGTTAATCAAATCGTTTATGATTCTCGGGTTAACTTCCCTTGACGCCATCATGTATGGTATCCGGGCTGTCCATGCGGCGGTATCGCTGATTCCTGTGTGGGCAGGATTCTCGATCACACGTCTGGTGACGCGCTCCGACCGCTGGGCAGTGGCCGCCGGGTTGATCATGGCCCTGCACTTCGCCATGCCGTTCCTCGGTGTCCGAAATCTGATTGAAGTTGTCGGCGGCAGTATCTGGATGCTGGCCTTGTACCACCTCTATCGTTGGGAACAAAAAAGACAGGTAAGGTCACTGTACCTTGCTGGGATATGTGCCGGCCTCGCGTGGATGATTCGGTTCCAGATTGCACTTGCCGTGCTGCCGGTGCCTGTGGTGCTATGGTGGAGAGACGGTAACCCGCGGGCGGCGATCCACTTCTCAATGGCTGTTGGCATCATGATTCTGGCGTCGGCTTTCGCAGACTGGGCCATCCTTGGGCGTTTCGCGGGTTCAACCATCAACATCGTGATGAACACCGGACTGGGCGGCTCAATGTACCAGACCATCCCCTTGATGTATACGGTGGTTCTACTGGGGCTGCTGATCCCGCCGGTCTCGTTTGTGGCGCTGTGGCTTTGGGCACGACGGTCGTTTCGGAGTACTCATCTGCTGCTGCTCGCCAGTTCCCTGTCCTTCTTCATCTTTCATGCATTGCACGACAATCAGCAGGAGCGCTTTTTGCTTCCGATGCTGCCCCAGGTACTGCTCATGACGGTGCTGGCCCTCTACCACAAGGTTCGTGACGACGGGTATCTGTTTCGACACATGTCCCTTACCCGTGCGACATTGGTCTGGGTGCTTGGTGTAAACCTGATCGTGCTGATATTCCTGACACCTGCCTATGGTCACAAGGGTTTGATCGAGCCGTTGGTTGCGCTGGGGCAAATGGACCCCGAACCTCGCGTTCTGATTGTGCAACCCAATGTGCGCCACTGGCCACCGCGCGAATACGCTGACGCCGGTGTCAAGACTGTGGTCGTTCGCCGTTGGGATGCTCTCCATACGGATGAAGTTCGAAGGCAAAACTACGACTACATCATCGTCTACCCCGTTCCACCCTCAGCACACAGGGCACATGTTGACTCGATCGAAAGTGTCCTCGGCCCCACGACACCAGCATGGCACATCGAACCATCCGCGTATGACTGGCTCCTGGCCCGCCTCAACCCCAGGCACAACAGAAGCTATGAGGGCTGGGTCCTGCGTCCTGCGACTGCGGCCGAAAGTGGCCGTTAACCCATCGCAGGAGTCGTCAACGCCATCTTGGTGCATCTCCCCCTGATACGCTGAGACTTGGCCGGATCAAGCGTTCACAATGTGGCTGATGCTATGCCCCGGAAGAACAATACTGAGGGGTGGACTTGAACCACCGACCTCCTGATCCACAATCAGGCGTTCTAACCAACTGAACTACCCCAGCATTCTCTTACAGACTCCCTAAATTACCATCTTTTACAGTCAAGTCAAGACAGATAATTGCATCTGTCCAACACGCCCCTCGGCGTGGTTAGCGGGCAGTACGATCACTTGGATCTGCCGGGCTTATGGTACGGGTGGAATCGGGAGGCCACCTCAGCAGACTAAGGTGGCCTCCGATATCAGCTTCACAGTCACAGGACCTGGCTAAACAGCGTAGTGTTAACTGTCGCTATTCCGGCTTGGCGAAAGCATTCTCGGGGACCTCGGGATTGATGGTAAGTTCAGTGACATCGACTTTGCCAAACTTCTGCCCATTCAACTCCTTCTGCACGACTTTCGGCAGGGTCAACCCGGATGCAGTAATCATCGAGTTCACATGGTCGGTAACCATCCCGTCACCCATGAACGTCTCGCCCCAGTAACTGATCGAGACCACCTGATGATTCTCAGCGCCAAAGGCAAAACGGGCGATCTCCTCGGACTTGTCATCAAGGATCGCCACCATGTGAACATCGACACCGCCGGATTTGGCCGGACCAACAAAGACAGCGTCGAAACTCGGATCATCGGCGTGCTGCAAAACCCAGATGAAGTCACGACCCCGTTCGCGATCTTCCTTCATGATGTCCTTTTCGGTCTTGGCTTCGACACCGCCCATCTGAGACGGCTTCCAACCCGTCTGACCGTCGCGGATGTCGTACATCTGCTGCCCCATAAAGGAAACCACCGACCGGGACTTGTCCGGGTACACAACCAGTTCCTCAACCGCCAGCGGTATCTCTCCCTGAGGCGTGGTCACGGTCAGCGTGGCCTTGCGCGAGACACCCGTGACCTTCTTGAATGCATCCAGTCCGCCATGGGCTTGGGCCGCTTTCACAAGCACCTCACGTCCCATAGCGCGAGTCTCTTCGTCGACAACCAGATCCTCCGACTCAGCGCCCGAGGGGATAGTGATATCGATCTGCGTCACCGGCCCCAATCCAAGCTCCTCAAGGGGAACATCGAAACGGGAGGCGTCACCAACCACCAACACGACCATTTCGTCAGGACGAAGGTTATTGCGGGCGGCCGCCATCACATCCTCTGGCGTGATGGCCTCAATACGTTCTTTGACCTGCTGTAGCCTGTCTTCGGGAAGACCGTAGTAATCATATGTCATGATGCGGTTGATAACTTCCCGTGGTGAATCGAAGTTGAAGACAAACGAGTTGAGATAGCCATCTTTTGCCTGAGCCATCTCGGTCTTCGTCGGCGGGTCAGTCAACATGGAGCGAGTCTGCTTGATCATCTCCCGGGCCGCCTGCACAGTGCTTTGCGGCTTCGTGGAGGCAACGCAAATGAAATAGCCGGGGTAGTCGTAGTTCGATATGTAGTTTCCGAACGCCGCATAGGCCAGTCCCTGCTTGGTACGCACGTTTTCCGTGATACGGCTCCCGAATCCTCCGCCAAGCACCGAGTTCATGACAATCCGATCAGCGTAGTCCGGATCGGTTGTGAGTCCTCCGATGTGACCACAGCGGACATAAGATTGCTCAACATCGGTCTTCTCGATATAGTAAACCTGGCTGCGCCAATCATAGTCCACCGGCGGCGGTGGCGGCACATCAACCGAACCGGCGGGCCAGTCACCGAAGTACTTCCTGACCAGTGCCATCACCTTCTTACGATCGAAATCGCCCCTGATGGCAATCTGAATATTCTGCGGATGGTACCACTGACGGTGAAATGCCACCAGATCGTCGCGGGTTATGGCGTTGATGGTGGCATACTCCGAATGGCGGGCATACGGGGAGTCCTCACCGTACATGATCTTCTGCCACTCGCGAAGCGAAATCTGCGCGATGTCGTCGTTCCGGCGTGAGATACCGGTGCGAGCCTGCACTTTGGCCAGTTCGATCTTGTCTTCTTCAAACACCGGCCGGCGCATCACCTCGCTGAGCACTTCCATACCAAGATCAGCGTACTCGCTCAGGACGTTGACGTAGGCGGTTCCTTCAGTAAGACGTATCCCGTGTTCAACCGTGCCGCCTATCCCCTCCAGCAGCTCGTCAATCTCGTCACCGGCCCACTTTTCTGTGCCACCGGTACGCATGACATCGCCACAGATATTGGCCAGCCCGACCTTATCTGCCGGCTCCAGGTAGGAGCCGACGTTGATTCGGCAGTTCACGTTGAACAGCGGCAATGAACGATCCTGCAGCAGGTAGATCCGCATGCCGTTATCCAGAGTGACTTTTTCAACATCGGGGATGTTGATATCGTTCAGTTTCGGAAAGTCGATGCTCTCAATATCCTGAGCAACACCTGCGGTCGCGCCGAGACCCACAAGCAGGAGCACGACGGCTATCAGTATTCTGTGCATACTCATGTTTCCCTCTCCCTGTAGTTACTTAGTGGTCTCAAGATGGGCCACCGTGCGGTTCTGTCTCGTGAAGTATTCTCTGGCCACCCGTTGGATGTCATCGGCCGTAACGGCATTGATACGATCCAGTTCGTTGAACATATTGCGCCAACTGCCCGAGAGCACCTCGTAACCGGCCAACTGCATCGCAAGCCCCTGGTTTGATGTCAGGCCGTTGATGAACTGCGCTTTGGCACGAGCCTTGATCTTCTCGACCTCGGCAGCGGGAATCAGTTCTTCTTTCATACGCTCGACCTGGTCGAAAACGGCTTGCTCACACTCCTCGTTGCTTGATTCGGTAGTCGGCATCGCATAGACCAGAGCCAGCGAGGGATACTTGCTTCCCGGCATGCCGGCGAACGCACCTGCCTGGGCCGCAATCTTCTTCTCCTTCACGAGGTCCTTGTACAGCAACGAGGTGCGTCCCTGGCCGAGATAGTCAACCATCGCCTCAATGGCCGGCCAGTCCGGATGACGCTCGTGCGGGATGTGCCACGCGGCAGCAAAGAAAGGCTGGGCCGGATCTTCAAGGTAGACGCGTCGCTCACCCTTCTGAGGTGGCTCAACTGTCGCCAGTTCCTCAGGGGGCGGGCTGGCCGGCAAACGCTCCCAGTACTTCCTGGCCAGTTTGTGCATTTCTTTGGGATCAACATCGCCGACAATGGCGACGCACATATTGGATGGCACGTAGTACCTGTCCAGGTGCTCTTTGACCGCCTGTCGGGAGTAGTTCATGATGTCAGACATGTGGCCGATGATGGCGATACCGTACGGATGCGCCATGAACGCAGCGGCCTTGAGCTGGTCGAGCAGCTTGGATATCGGATTGTTTTCGAGCACCATCCGACGTTCCTCGGCAACCACATTGCGTTCCTTGTACATCTCCCGGAAAACCGGCCGATAGAACCGCTCCGATTCGATGGCGAACCACAGCTCGGCCTTGTTTGACGGCAGATTTACAAAGTACACGGTCATGTCCATACCGGTCCCGGCATTCAGGCCAACTCCGCCGTGCTCCTCGTAGGTACGCCAGATCGCATTGGGATCGACATACTGATTGGCGGCTTCGACAGCCTCCTCAAAGGCGGCCTCCAGCTCGGCGATACGAGCCGAGTCGGCCAGATCACGCTTCTTACGTTCCGCCCGAAGCTCGTGCCAGAGTGAATCCTCAACACGCATGGCCTCAAGCTCCGCTTCGAGATCGGTGGTGCCCAGATCGCGGGTCCCCTTGAAAGCCATATGCTCGAGCATGTGGGCAATCCCGGTGTATTCCTTGGGATCGTTCGCACCTCCTACATTGGCGAATGTGACGAACGAGGCCACCGGGGCGTCGCCGCGCTGCATCACCAACACCCTCAGTCCGTTGTCGAGCGTGAACTCCGTCACGGAGTTCTCGATCTCAGAGAAATCGAAAGCGAATCCGGCCGAGGCCGCCACCAGCAGGAGGCAGCAGCCAAGAGCCAGTGTTCTGAAGTCTCTCACCTTCATGTCGAGTCTCCTCAGTCATACCTGAATAGTTAATATAAGCTGTTGTCGAATAAAGAGATTGCCCCCTATCGTGTCAAGCGATTGGATAGTGTGACACAGAAGTTTCTGTGCGGCCGTGACAGGATCAAATCGTATATGCATAACCAACAACGCCAGCCTCATGTGAGTACTGACACTATTGATACGACGAAAACGCGCCGGGGTTGTCCGATTCGAACAAAAAAAACAGCAGCATTGCTGCTGCTGTTTCATGTTGCCATGGCTCACTGACTAATGTCACCCGAAGTGACCCCGTTTCGCCCGTCTACCACCAACTGATCCAGCGGGGCTTGATGGTGTGCGGCAGGTCATCGTTCTTCGGTACAATGCGAGCCGTGATACCGAATCGACCGGACTCCAGACAGGTGACAGTCCCCGAAAAGGTGTAGACGCCGTCGTTCGGTTTCTGGCTCAAATCGGCCACGATCGGGCTGTAGCCAAGGATCTGTTCCTGGGCGTTCAGACGTCCGGATACGACTTCGACACGAATGTCCTCCGGTTGAATCTCGCCCAGATAGACCTGAACAGTGATCGCAAGCTCCTGTCCCACATGCAAAGTCGACGATTTTTCCGGAACATGCACATCGCGGATCTCGACCTTGTCCCAACTGGCAGCCATGCGATCGGTCCAGGCAGTCACCTTCTTGATCTTGTCATAGCCATCGGCTCGCAGTCGGCGGGCGGCCAGAATGGCCGGCCGGTAGAACTCCTGCGTGTAATCCATCAGCATGCGATGGGCTGAGAACTTCTCCCCAGCCATGTGAATGGAGGCCTTCATCTTGGTTACCCAACGCACCGGCACGTTGCCGGGATCCCGTTCATAGAACGTAGGGACAACTTCTCGCTCCAGGGCGTCATAGAGCATCTCTGCTTCCATTCGGTCCCCTAACTCAACGTTGTCGTAGTCTTCACCATTGCCGATCTTGAAGCCGGTCTCGGGTGAATACCCCTCGTCCCACCAACCGTCAAGCACCGACATGTGCAGCCCGCCATTGAGAGCCGCCTTCATGCCCGACGTTCCGGAGGCCTCCTGCGGGCGACGGGGGTTGTTGAGCCAGACATCAACACCCTGCACGAGATAGCGGGCCACATTAATATCGTAATCCTCAAGGAAGATGATCCGATCGCGGAACCGGTCTTCGCTGGCGAAGCTGACCACCTGCTTGATGATCTCCTTGCCCGGCTTGTCCAGCGGGTGAGCCTTGCCCGACAGGATGATCTGAACGGGATAGTCAGGGTTGTTCACAATTCGAGCCAGACGGTCCGTGTCAAAGAACAGCAAATTCCCACGTTTATAGGTGGAGAAACGCCGAGCGAAGCCGACTGTCAGCACCTGTGGATCAAGCACCTGGTCGGCACGCTTCATATCAACCTGACTGGCCCCGCGTCGGCGAAGCTGCTCTTTGAGCCGCTTACGGGCGAAAAACACAAGTCTCTCTCGTCTGCGGTTATGCACTCGCCACAGCTCTGAGTCCGGTATCTTGTATATCTGTTTCCACACATCAAGCGAAGACGGATCCTCTACGTAGCCCGGTCCAAAATAGGACTCATAGAGTTCTTTCATATTGTGAGATATCCATGACGGCGGGTGAACGCCGTTGGTAATCGCCTTGATCGGAACTTCCTCTCGCGGCAGATTGGGCCAGATATTGTGCCACATGTCACGCGAAACGCGCCCGTGCAATTTGGAAACGCCGTTGCAGAAGGCCGAGTTGCGCAAGGCTGCGACAGTCATGATGAAGCCCTCGCTTTCGTCATCAGGCAGCACCCGCCCGAGGGCAAGGAAATCTCGCCACGAAAGCCCCAACTGCGCAACCTGGTCGTGGAGATAACGGTGAACCAGAACCGGATCGAAACGCTCGTTGCCCGCCGGCACAGGCGTATGCGTGGTGAACACGCTGGTCGCCCAGACGTACTGGGAGGCCTCGGCGTAGCTGAGCTTCTCATCCTGAATGAGGTGTCGCATGCGCTCGATGCTCAGAAACCAGGCATGCCCTTCATTGATGTGATAGATTGAAGGCCGCAACCCCAGAGCATGCAGAGCACGCACGCCACCGACCCCAAGGACGATCTCCTGCCGGATGCGCATGTCCTTGTCTCCACCATACAGCACCGATGTTATCTCGCGGTGCTTGCCGGCATTCTCGGGGATGTTCGTGTCCAGCAGGTACAGCGGCACAGCGCCAACCATTACCTTCCATATCGCGACCTGGACCGGCGTGTGGTCGATATCGACCGTAACACGGAGCTGCTGATCATCAGGCCCTTTCACCATCTGCACCGGCATCTGGTACCAGTCATTCTCCTCGTATCGCTCCTGCTGCCAGCCGTCACTGGAGAGTATTTGACGGAAGTACCCATAACGATAGAGCAACCCAATCCCAACAAGCGGGATCCCCGTATCAGTGGCAGACTTCAGGGTATCGCCCGAAAGCACTCCCAGCCCCCCTGAATAGACCGGCAGACCCGTGTCCAGTCCGTACTCAAGCGAGAAATATGCGATCGTTTCGTCCTTCAGATCGGGGTACTTCCGGCTGAACCACTTCTTGGTATCCAGATAATCCTGAAGGCGTTGCCGGACTCGGTGGAGACTGGCCACAAAACCGTCGTCCTCCGCAGCTCTCAGCAGGGTTTCCTGGGGCAGAGAGGAGAGCATTTGAACCGGATTCTGATTGCACCGTTCCCACATCTCCGCGTCGAGCCGAATGAACAGCTTGACTAATTCCCAGTTCCAGCTATACCAGAGATTCTGGGCAAGGTCCTGAAGGACGGCAATTCGATCGGGGAGTTTAGGAAGAACCAGAAACTGTTTCAGACGCATAATTCACCTGGATCATGTCGGGTTTGCTCCGTCAATGGCGACTGTTACAACAAATCAAGGCGCCATGCAAGGATTTATTTCTGTTATCGGCTCAGGCGCGGCCTTCAACACTGTCCTCAAGTGAATGACTAACTTAATGTTGCCGATAGAACGAAGGAACGGTATATTGGCCGGGCAGGTTTTCGCGAGGGGATCAGGACCTGCAGAACACATTAACGGCATTGCTGACAAGGAAGACATGGCAAAGCGCATCAAACGAATCGGCGTACTTACCGGCGGCGGTGACTGTCCCGGTCTGAATGCGGTCCTTCGCGCCATCGTAAGGACGGCCAAGAATGATTACGGTATCGACGTCATCGGATTTCAGGATGGTTATGAGGGGATGGTTGAGGCTCGCTATCGAGAACTCTCCTATAAGGATGTCTCAGGAATACTCTCGCGCGGCGGGACGATCCTCGGCACGTCGAATCGGGCCGATCCCTTCCATTTCCCCGTCCTTGAGCATGAGGACTACGTCTACCTCGATCGCTCCAGCGCCGCGGTGAGAAACTTCGAGGCTCTGGGGCTGGACTGCCTGATCGCCATCGGTGGCGACGGAACCATGGCGGCTTCGGCCGGCATGGCCGAGAAAGGGATACCGGTCATCGGTGTTCCAAAGACGATTGACAACGATCTGTTCGGCACCGATGTCACCTTCGGGTTCGATTCGGCACTGACAACAGCGACCGAAGCGATAGACAAGATTCACACCACTGCCCAGTCACATCACCGGGTGATGCTGGTGGAAGTAATGGGCCGCTACGCTGGCTGGCTGGCATTGTACTCGGGCGTTGCCGGCGGCGGTGACATTATTCTGATACCCGAGATTCCCTATGACATCGAGGCCGTCTGCAGCGCCGTCAAGACACGTAACGCACGCGGCGCCACGTTCTCAATCGTTGTTGTGGGTGAAGGGGCACGCCCCGAAGGCGGCGAGTTGACGGTCCAGCGGACGGTCAAGAACTCACCCGACGCCATCCGCCTTGGTGGCATTTCTCACAAAATCGCGGCGCAGATCGAGGGTCTGACCAACATCGAATGCCGGGTAACCATCCTGGGACACTTGCTTCGCGGCGGCGGGCCAACCTCGGCGGACAGAATCCTCGCGACCCGTTACGGCGTCCATGCGGCACACTTGGCAGCCCAGGGCCAATTCGGGCAGATGGTGGCGCTGCACGGCAACAGGATCTCTTCAATCTCGATTACGGACGTGGCCGGCAAGCTCCGGGTGGTAACCCCGGACACCGACGTCTTCAAGGCAGCCCTTTCGCTGGGGCTATGTCTGGGCACCGCCGAAGGCATCCCGGTGGAAGAGCAGTTCGCGGTCTCGATTCCGCAGCAGTCGTAGACGCGAACTCCGCCGGATGGTAACCTCTGCCCTCTTGCACAAGGAGATGCGGTGATCGAGCTGTCATTTCATGGCGCCGCCGGCACCGTTACGGGGTCGAAATACCTGCTCCGGGTCAATGATCAACGGGTGCTCATTGACTGCGGGATGTTTCAGGGTCCCAAGTCGCTTCGCATCCGCAACTGGCAACCGCTGCCCTTTGATCCTGATAGTCTCGATGCGGTTGTGCTGACACATGCTCATATCGATCATATTGGGTACCTGCCGCGACTGGTTGCTATGGGCTATAACGGCCCGGTTCTGGCGACCGAGCCGACCGTCGATGTGGCCGGCATTCTGCTGAAAGACGCGGCACACCTGCAGGAAGAAGACGCTGACTACCGTAACCGCAAAGGGCTGACCAGCCACGAGAAGGCCCTGCCACTGTTCACTGGTGAGGACGCCAAAGCTGCCAGGAAGCTCTTCAAGGCGGTCTATTTCAGGGAATGGAATGACCTTGGTCCCGGCATCCGTTTCAGACACCACCGTGCCGGTCACATCATCGGAGCCGGCTTCGTGGAGTTTGAGTTGAATGACGGCCATCGTCAGCGGCGGGTTGTCTTCTCAGGCGATCTCGGCCGCTACGGCAGCCCCATCATTCCGGACCCGGTTGCCCCTCCCCAGCCGGATGTGCTTGTTGTCGAGTCAACCTATGGCGGGCGCATACACCCGCCGCAGGACCCCTTGCACCTGCTGGAAACTGTAATCACCGACATCATCGAACGCAAGAGCGTTCTGCTGATACCCGCCTTCGCCGTCGGCCGAACCCAACAAGTGATCTATCTGATAAACGAACTGATCACTACCGGCCGGATTCCGCCGATCGAGATCAATATTGATTCGCCCATGGCGATTCAGGCCACCGACATTTATGTGCGGCACCGAAGCTACCACCGTATCGAGGTACAACGGCTCGGGGGTAAGAAGTGTGTCCTCAACGGTGAGCACGTGAAGCTGCACCGAAAGCGCAGGTCATCCAAACTGCTCAACAAACTGACCGGGCCGGCGATAATCATTTCGGCTTCGGGCATGATGAGCGGTGGCCGTATTCTGCACCATCTGATCAACCGGTTGCCCGATCCGGGTACAACCCTCATGACCGTCGGATACTCAGCCGAAGGAACGCTGGGTCGAAAACTGATCGATGGCGAGAAAGTGGTGTATATACACAAACAGCCTGTTGAAGTTAGAGCCAGAATGATTAATGTGGAAGGGTTGTCTGCCCATGCCGATTATCATGAGATACTGCACTGGCTGGAGCCTGTTGAGCGCCAGCCGGAGCACGTGTTCATAACGCATGGCGAGCCATCACAGGCGAGGGCGCTGCAGGAGCATCTTAAGTCTGAGTACCAGTGGGAAACGATCCTGCCCGAACTGGACGAGACCGTTCGGCTGTAAACTGAGGTCCCAACAACGGAGAAACTATGGCACGGAAGCTAACTGAAGAGGAGAAAGCAACCAAACGGTTGCTTGCCTCGCCGGCATACAAGATTGCTTATCGCGACAGCGAGTTCATGGACCTGGATGCGGCCCGCCCGATCCGCCTTCAGGCCGAGCTCATGAAACCGGAATATCTGCTCAGGCAGGAGAAGATCGCCTCGACCATCGTCGTGTTCGGCGGCACTCGTATCCCGGAGCCATCGGAAGCCAAGGCAAAGGTGAAGCAGGCCGAAGCCGACCTGAAACAGAGTCCCAAAGACGCCACGCTCAAGCGCCAGCTCGCCATCGCGAAGAGACTTGAGGCCAAGTCCCACTACTATGACAAGGCGTATGAGTTCGGTCGCCTGGTATCCTCGGAGAACCTGCTGTACGACGACAAGCAGTACGTGATCATCACCGGCGGCGGACCGGGCATCATGGAAGCGGCCAATCGCGGCGCGTTCGAGGCGGGGGCCAAGTCGATCGGGCTGAATATCACTCTGCCGTTGGAACAGGCTCCCAATGCGTACATCTCGCCGGAGCTGTGCTTCCAGTTCCACTATTTCGCCATCCGCAAGATGCATTTTCTGCTGCGGGCGAAAGCGCTGGTGGCTTTCCCGGGTGGCTACGGAACGCTCGATGAAGTGTTCGAGGCCCTGACGCTGGTCCAGACGCAGTCTATCAGACGCCTTCCGATTGTGCTGTTTGGCGAGGAATTCTGGCGGAAGCTGATCAATTTCGAGTTCATGGTCGACGAAGGCACCATTGATCCGGGCGACCTTGAGTTGTTCATCTATGCCGATGAACCCCTTGATGCCTGGAACCATATCAAGAGGTTCTATCAGAACAAGACCAACTCCCGCAAGTAGGTCCGTTGCCGCAGCGTGAGCCGGTACGGTGCTACTTCTTGAGGAATCCCCGGCTCTGAAGGAATTTGAGCATGTGCCCTCGCCGGACATCGGGCCTCTGGCTCGCCATACGACGGGCCGCGTGCTCGGACCAGGAGTACGCGCCGGAAAAGTCAGGATACCGATCCGATTCCACTTCGCGGCCTTTCAAGTAGCCCGCATCGTCTATCATCGCATCAAAGGTCCTGATGGCGTCTTCAAACGTGACATCGCTGTAGCGTTCCCGGAGGTAGATTCCCTCAATGGGCATTCGAGGTTTCACCTTCGCCTCGGATTCCGGATAACCGAGAGACATCCCCATGACAGGATACACCAGATCCGGCAGATTCAGCAGCCCGGCCACATCCTCCGGGTTGTTGCGAATCCCGCCCACCATCACACCGCCAAGTCCCAGTGCCTGTGCCGCCATCAGGGCACGACATGCGGCCAGCGATGCATCGACTGTGGCCACGATGAACATCTCGGTATGGTCACCACTGAATTCATACCCCCTGACCTCAGCGATGCGGGACAGCCGGTGCAGATCGGCACAGAAGACCAGAAACAGCGATGCCTGCGCCACGTGCTGCTGATTGCCGCACAATCTGGCCAGTCGCAGCCTGGTGTCTGCCTCACGAATCCCAATGATCGAGTAGGCATGCAGGTTTGACGACGTTGGTGAGCGCTCAGCGGTCGTGACGATGGTCATCTCGTCTTCTTCACTGATCTCCTGACCAGTGAACTTCCTGACAGACCCATGACTGTTAAGAAACTCCAGTATTGACGACATTGAGCATCCTCCCTGTTGAGAACCATTTGCGGCCTGCAGTTCAAAGAGCGGGACCATTTTGATCCCGCTCTTATGATACGAAAACCTGCCGATGCCGCAAGCGGCCTACCGGGTGGCGTAATCACGGGCGGCACTCCTGGCCGCTTCGATCTGACGTAACACCTCGCCGTAGTGAGCCTTTGTCATGCCGTCGACGCCGGTCGCATTCAAGGCCCGCTTTGCACCGGCTTCCAATGTTTCAAGGTTGCTCGCGGCCAGTGAGTAGGCATCGAACGGGTACCTGCCTGCCTTGGCCAGGTAGATCTCGATCAGCTTATCAAGGTGCACCAACTGCAATTGACGGCGGAAGCTGTTCGGGTTGGTGCCCGAGGCAAGCTCTTTCCAGATCGACTGCCGCACCTGCGAAAACATATCATACATCGTGTACTTCTCTGTGCCTTGCGGGTAGCGCGGGAGATTGTTGACAAGACGACCCAGTGTGTTGGGATCGTAGAGCCGATCGATGGCCTGTCGCTGGTACATCAGCGCGTACTGGTGTATCGGAAAATCCAGCGAGGAAATGCCGTAGTTGGACCACATGAAGTCGGGGAATCGTTCCGGCAGCAGCTTGTTCAGGATGCCCTCGGGCGTTTCGAAGGCTTCGGGTGCAAACAGGTGCTCATCGAGCATGGCGACTGCCCGGCGCTGCTCGGAGGCCGGCACAACCTCGAACGGCACTTTCCCTTCAGCATCACCGATATGGTGGCGACGCATATAGATGCCGCCGACATGGCGTGTCGCCACAAGGGCCATGGTCGAATAGGCTCTCCATCCATTCTGGAATACCGAGCGCAGCTTGGTATAGTTGTTCCCCGGCTTCTCGAATGTCTCGACCACGTTGTTCCAGATGTGATCGCTGATCTCCAGTTGCCGCTGCGCATACCGCAGAGGATCGGCTCCAAGGTCGTGTGTATTGGACAGGGGGTCGATGCCTTTCGTGCTCCAGCCGAACGTATCCTCATCGGTCAGGAAGATCAACTCCGGCTCACCTGAGCGAGAGGCAATCTGCTTGAGCCTGGCAGCTTCATCCTCGGCTTCGATATCACCCCAGTCGGAGTAGCCGTACTCGATTACCCAGAAATCCCACGGTCCCGGGCACGACGAGTAAAACTCACCCTGCGGTCCGCCGGGAGCAGCAATATTGGCCGGCATGTAATCCATGATCGTCCCACTGGTGGAATGGCGACGCGTAAACTCCGGATCAGCCAACTGCTCAAGCGTGTAGATTGACGAGGCCTTGAAATTATGGCGCAGTCCAAGGCAATGTCCCACCTCGTGCGCGACAATCTCGACCAAGTACGAATGGACATAGGCTTTGGTCAGCGAATCCTTGTTCACAAAATCGCCGGCCGACGACAGCAGGTAGGTCAACGCCTGAGCACCGTCGATGGCCGCTTCACGCTGATACGAGCAGGCGTGGAAAGGCTGATCTGCCTCGTGCTCATGCAGCAGATGTGCCGGGTCAAAGGTCTCGACAACGGCACCGTCAAAGCCGACCGTGGGCGAGATCCACTCCTCCACTGAGGAGAACATATACCTGATCCAGTCCACCGACAGCCGGATATCGGCATCGTAGATCTGTCCCGTGAAGGGGTTCGCTCGGCTCGGGCCGACCGCATAGGCAGCGCCGGGGTTGATCATCCACTGAACGACATTGTAGCGGACATCGGCCGGGTCCCACGAGGCCGTGTCCGGCATCTGCTTGGCAACAATCGCGTTGCGGAAACCGATCGCTTCAAAGCACGGATTCCAGAACTCAATCGCCTCCGCGACCGCATCGCGGTACTCCTCCGGAGTGGCCTTATCGACCCAGAACACAATCGGCTCCACCGGCTCGGATATGCGGGCGTCCGGGTTCTTCTTCTTCAAATGCCAGCGATTAATATAGCGGATGTAGGCCGACTCACGATCCATCTGTGTATAGTCCTGCCATTGGGTCAGGAAGTACCCAATGCGATCATCGGCCACCCGTGGCTGATAGTCTGTCTCCGGCAGAGTCGACAGCGAATAGTGATACGTGTGATACATGCTGTAGCCGTCCTGCAGCGTAATACCGGACTGGGGCTGGCTCGTCTGGTAATGCAGCTTTACACTGATCTCGCTGTTCTGCGGGAAGGACTTGATCTTGTCGAAGTAGCTGTTCTTGCTGTCGAACCGGTGCCCGGTCTTGCCGGCCTGCCCCAGCAGATAGCTGAGATTGGAGGCATCACGAACAAACAATTCGGCGGCATCGATCAACACTGCGCCGGAATCATTGGGAAGCGACTTGATGGTTGCTGAGGCAATCAGATGGTCGCTTATAGCCTTGTCCAGCGCATGCCGTACCGGTGCGGTCGAATCTGCCCGCAGGCGCAGGTTCTTCTCCATCAGCATGATGGTCTTGCCGACACGCTTGAAATAAAACGGGTAGGTCCCAAGCATGGCGCCATTGTCGGTGTAACGACCGTCCGACTGCACACGCGACTCGCCGCACAGATAGATCGGGCCGATGTGCTCCGGTTTGATCTCCATGAGCATATCATGGTCGGTGGTGTCGCGATAGAACGTAAACAGCCCCTTGATGGCCACCCGGTCCTTTGTCAACTTTGAAAACGGTTGTTCCTTGCCGGGTTTCGGGGCCGGATCCTTCTGCTTGGTCACCTCGCCTTGTTCGCTGAAGGTGCGGACACGCCGACCGGCAGAAGCATCGGCGGCCAGCAGACAGAACGCCGCAACCAGAAGGGCAATGATGATGGCACGTGATTGCATGGTCTATTCCTTACTCATCTATGGTTTGTGTCGTTTCGCGTTCGATTCTCAGTAATGTAGGTAGATACGTAGATATTAGCAGTAATGTTCATTTCGGATTTCAGTTGGTTCATCAACTGCTGCGCTCCAAATACTCCAGATGGAGCCTTCCTCTGTCGGTCAGATCGTAGTATGTATGGTTGCGATGCTTGATCCACTTTCCCTTCACATGCCCCTTACGGTACTGCACAATGCGAGGTTCCACGCGCTCAAGGAGTCCCAGATCGCGCAGTTTCTGGTGGATGTCGAACACTCGCTGCTTGTCCAGCCCGAGAAGGCGCGCGATTTTCAGCGAATAGTCTATGCCATACATGCGATGGTGCCTGAGAACCGCAATATCCTCGCTGTCGAGGATCTCAATGATCCCCTGCTCAGGTGACGGCTCCGCTTCCGCCAGAATATCCTCCCACTCAAGCGTCACCAGCCGCTCAGGTTCCACACGAGCAAGATTTGCGCAGTCAGAACGATGGACCCGAAGCACATTGTCCCAACTGTAATACCCGACAATCGGGTCCGGCGGAGAAGGTGAGCAACAACGGGCGAGGGAATAGTCTTCCTTGAATCTGAGGGCTGACATGATGGGCAATATATGTGAGACAGAATGACCGGTCACTATTAAATTGCGGCTCCTCAAACGTTTGACATTGTGCCGAGGGCGGCCACCTGCTACATTAGTGTAAATTCGCCCAGCCCGATCACCCACAAGGCAGCAAAGGACGCCACAGACCCATGCATGACGCGCTGATCTCCTCACCGGCTGGAATACTGGCCACCCTGGCTGCCGTCACCTCCTTCTTCTTCTTCCTTGAGAAGAAGACCGAATGGACGCTCTTCAGCTACCTGCCGCCGTTGATATTCATTTACGTCATACCGGTGTTCCTCTCCAACCTTGGCGTTATTCCCACCAAGTCCGGCGTCTATGATTTCATGGGGGATAACATGCTGCCGGTCTTCTTAACCATCATGCTGCTGGAAGTGGATGTGATAGCAACGATTCGCATTATGGGCAAGGGCGTGTTCGTGATGCTGCTGGGAACGCTTGGTGTTGTGGTTGGTGCTCCGATAGCGTTCCTGCTGGTCAAGCACGGTGTCGGGCCTGAAGCCTGGCAGGGATTCGGGACACTGGCCGGCAGTTGGATCGGTGGCACCGGTAATATGCTGGCCGTAGCACAGATGATTGAACTGGATGAGCGATCGGTCAATTACGGCTATGCGGTCATTGCCGACAACGCCGTCTACCTGATCTGGTTGCCGATCATGCTGGGATCGAGGAACCTGGCCAAACGCTTTCATCGGTTCACACGCGTATCCTCGGACCGACTGGAAAAGATGGGGTCTGCCGCAAGGGAAATGGTCAAGAAGAAAGGCTCGCTGCAGATGCGTCACATTCTGTACCTGGCCTTTTTCGGCTTTGGCGTCACGGCGCTCGCAACCTGGCTCTCCGGTCTGATTCCGCCACTGCCGCTGGACAGCCCAACTCCCTGGTTGACAGCCAACACCTACAAGATTCTCATAGTGACCATTCTGGGCCTGGCCCTGTCGTTCACCAGGGCCAGCCGGATACCCGGCTCCCACGCCATCGCTATGGCCCTGATCTACCTGTTCGTGGCCCGAATGGGGGCAAAGGCAGACTTGTCCGATGTATCCCTGGCTGTCTTCTGGTTCCTGCTGGGTGCTTATATCTGGATATTCATTCACGGTGCGTTTCTGCTGGGAGCCGCGAGGCTGTTTCGGGTCGACGTGCACACGGCCGCTATCGCCTCCGCAGCCAATATTGGCGGGGCAGCCTCAGCACCGATTGTCGCCGCCTATCACAAGCCGACGCTGGTACCGGTGTCCATTCTCATGGCTATGCTGGGGTACGCCATCGGCAACCCCGCCGGATTCCTGGCGGCCTTGTTATGTCGATGGGTCGCATAACGCCCCCTGCGCTCGCGCGAAAACCGCTATTGTTGTCGGCGGTCGATCTCTCCCCGCATGGGCACGAAACGAACATCGTACAGCTTCTGCACCGTGTACCCCTTGGCGGTCCGAGTCACTCGCTGCAGTTGCTGTGTCCAACCCGCCATGGTAACAACCGGCAGCACCATGTGGCGACCGACTCGCAGCTGCTCAATAAGTTGCTCCGGGATTCGCGGTGCCGCCGCCGTTATGATGATTCCATCAAAGGGTGCCTTCTCGGGCCAGCCGTGAAAGCCGTCACCGAGGGTCACGTGCACATTGCTATAACCCAGCTCACGAAGCAGCCGGGTGGTAGCCCCATACAACTCCGGGATCACTTCCACCGAATACACTTCCGCAGCAATCTCGGCGAGTACTGCTGCCTGATACCCTGACCCGGTGCCGATCTCGAGCACCTTCGATGATGGCGCCAGTTCCAGCAACTGGGTCATCGAAGCGACCACATACGGTTGTGAAATCGTCTGCCCCTCGCCGATCGGCAAAGGACCGTCGCAGTAGGCGCGGTCGCGCAACCGCTCGGGCACAAACAGGTGGCGGGGCACACTGCGCATGGCGTCGAGAACGGCCTCGTCATCAATGTCTCGCCCCGCCAGGTCCTCCTCGACCATGTGAAAGCGTCGCCGCTCCTGCTCTTCCTCACTCGGCACAGGTAGATGTGGTTTCTCGGCCACTTCACCTCCCTCTGGTCATTGCTGTCGGTGTTCAATATCAGGAACAGGGACAGCAAAGGCAAGGTTCTATCGGAAAGCAAAAACCGAACGAGGCAGCGAAGCGCTGAAGAGGTGCCGATGGCGAGGAAGTTCTGGCTGTTCAAGAGCGAACCGGACTGCTACTCGATTGATGATCTGAAGCGGCATGGCACGACACATTGGGACGGCGTGCGCAACTACCAGGCTCGAAATATGCTGCGCGATGAAATCAAGCCCGGTGACGGTGTTCTGTTCTACCACAGCAGTGTCCAGCCACCGGGGATTGTGGGCCTGGCCGAAGTCTCCCGATCCGGGTATCCCGATCATACAGCCTTGAACCCGGAGTCAGAGCACTTCGACCCTAAAGCCACAGACGAGAACCCGATCTGGTACATGGTCGACGTGCGCTTCGTCAGCAAACTGCCAAAAATGCTGACCTTGCCGGATCTGAAGCGGGAGCCAGGGCTTGAAAACATGATGGTGACTCAGCGCGGCAGTCGGCTCTCCATCCAACCGGTCTCCTCGCACGAGTGGAAGACGATCCAGCGGATGATCAGCAAGCTCGAATAGCTCAGATCCGCTTCGCCCGCCAAGGCGGCCACCAAACCACTTGACAATCGCTTGTGAGGCTGTACATTACAGAAAGGTACAACAGGACAGTTCCTTATACTCCCTTTTGCCAAGGCCCCGCTGACTGGGACCCTATGCAGCAATAGCTAACTGATCGACCACACATGTCGCAAAACGTCTGCCTGTCCGCTAAGGAGGATAGAATGTCTGTACGACGCTCAGTCAGTTTGTTAGTCCTTGCCCTGGCGATTCTGGTTGCCGCCTTCGCGCCGAGGCACGGATACGCCGATGGACCAGTCGAGTTGGTGTTCACAGTCGGTGACACCACGGCCCCCCACGGTCTCGATAACGGGTTCATCTCCATCTACATCGACAACTTCTATGATACCATCGCAGGTTTTCAGTGCGTCCTTGTATCGGAACGCCCGGACCTGGTCCGCTTCAATTTCGATAACGGCGGATTCGATACGACCGGTACTCTGATTTCCCGCTTCCAGTATGTCGACGCCATAGACCGGGCCGGTGACCAGACCGAACTCTGGTTTCTGTGCATCGCCAATCTTCCAAGCCCGCCGCTCTACCGTGGTTTCCCGCCGCAGCAGGGCGGCGTTGCCGTGCGCATCCCGTTCAGGACTTTCAGTATCCCGGACTCCGGGGGCAGCCTGCTATGCCCCATTTCGGTAACGAGACCCTTCGATTTCTCCAACCCGAACGGTTACTCAATCGGGACCGCCATCGACACTGCCTATGATACAACTTGGTTTGTCTGTCAGGAGTATGTTGGGGACTCCTGCCTGGCCTGGGAAGGTCACAGCGAGTACGTCCCGGGGTGGGACTCGATCGCCGTGGACACAATCAAGACTGGGTATCTTGATACCACGCGGGTGATTACTGTTGAAGGCTCAATCCTGATCCACGCCATCCAGTGCGATATGGACGGCAACGGTTCGGTCAACGTATCTGATCTGACGTGTCTGGTGTCAGTGTTGTTTGGCACGCCTTCCGAAAGCTGCACTATCGGATTCTGCGATTTAAACAACTCCGGCAGGATGGAGATAAGTGACCTGACTGCGCTGGTCTCAATGCTGTTTGGTGGCTGAGGATATCATGCGAGCTGAATTCAGGTTCGGCAAATCGTCAGCAGGGCACGAACAAACGACACCTGCGCCATGTTAAAGAAACATCGCATAGAAGACCCCTACGGTCCCTGTTTCTGTTATTGCTAAAACCAAATAATGTGCTATCTTACGGTCGGTCCCGTTAACGAAACCCGCAACACATTCCGACAATGAGAGATACACCGAGGAAGTAACATGAAGCCGCGTCCCACCCGAATCATCCCACCATCAATTCCACTGCTGGTGTTGCTGGCGGTTCTGATTTCAGCCGCAAGCCCTGATCTGTCGGCTCGCCCGCTCCATCGCGAGGCAGCCACCAAAACAACCCTTGACTATCTACCGTCCTGGGGCAACACTGACCGTGTCGTAGTCAAGCTGGCCGAATCGCTGGGGCATGTCGACCCTGTCGGCAGGGCGCTTGCCGGCCAGGACCCCCGTGTGGAACGGGTTAATGACGTCCTCAACAGCCACGACAGATTTGTTGGTCTTCAGCGCCGGCTTGACATCGAGGTTTCACGCCTGCACGAGATTCGCCACGAGGCCGCCAAGCGAGCCGGCAACACTTCGCTGCCGGACCTGACGCTGTACTTCAACATCGATATTGCTCCGGATGCCACCGCCGATGAGAGGCTCCGTCTGCTCAATGAGCTTAACGCACTGGATGCGGTTGAGATCGCCTATTTTGAGCCGGTCGCTCACCTGCCGTTGGCGCCCACGCCGGCATGGGAGAGCAACCAGAACTATCTCGATCCGGCACCTATGGGAATAGATGCCCGCTATGCCTGGTCAGCCCCCGGCGGGAAGGGAGAGACGGTCAAGGTGATCGACATCGAGGGTAACTGGGTGGAGTCTCACGAGGACCTCCGCGGCGGCACCTCGAGTTTTCATATTGCCGGAGCCAAAGTCAACAGTCCGACATGGTGGAATCACGGTACCGCCGTGCTGGGGCAGATTGCTGCCGACTCCAACGGTTTCGGCATGACCGGCATTGCCTTCAATGTTGATCTCGGGACGGTTTCCATCGGCTCCATGGATCTTGCCACGGCGCTGGTCACGGCTGCCAACAATTCCGACACCGGCGACATCATCCTCATCGAACTCCAATACGAAGGCCCCAACGGCGGCGCCTATGTCCCGGCTGAGTATTTCCAGGACATCTTTGACGCCATTGTAACCGTTACCGCTATGGGTCGAATTGTGGTCGAAGCCGGAGCCAATGGCGCCCAGAACCTGGACGACACTACACTCTATGGGCGCTTGTTTGACCCTGATTTCCGCTTCTCCGGGGCCATCATGGTCGGGGCTTCCAATAGTGTGCATATCCCCGAATGGTTCACCAGCTATGGCAAACGTATAGACGTGCATGCGTTCGGATCAGGCGTTTACACCCTGGGCTATGGTGACCTCTATGGTACTGACACAACCAACTACTACACGGCCCAATTCGGCGGCACCTCTAGTGCTTCCCCGATAATAGTCGGAGCCTGCGCCGCCTTGCAGGGGATCAACAAGGCCATTCACGGCCGGGTCCTCGATCACGCGGAGATGCGCGATCTGCTGCAGACACATTCAACTCCGCAGGCACCCAATCCCAAGAAGATCGGCCCCATGCCCAATCTCGCCGGGTCGGTCGACGAGCTTCAGGGCGTTTCCTTCGTCGCAGATTCTACGTTCGGCTGGGCACCGTTCGACGTGCAGTTCACGGCAAGCTCCGGGCTGGCTGTCGACACATGGTCATGGGATTTCGGGGATGGCGGCGCGGCGTCAATCCAATCTCCGACGCATCAGTATGCTATCCCCGGGATATATGACGTATCCATCGAAATCAACGCCGGGGGGGACATCCGAACAGCCCAGAAGGAAGACTATATCGTCGTCGTCGCCGATACCCTGCGCCTGAACGATGTACTGACCAAGGCTGGCGAAACAGTTGAAGTTGCAGTTTATGGAAACAACACTATCAAATTGGACGACATACGCATTCCGATTGTGCAAACTGGCGACTTCAAGGTACCCCCGGACTCGATTTCGGTAGCAGGCTGCCGCACGTGGTATTTCGATGTAGTCGACTATCTGCACTATGATGCGTTTTTCGGACGCTATACCGTCAGACTGCAACCAAATGGTGCCGGCACCGGAGTACCGCTGGCCGTCGGCAACGGTCCCCTCGTCAAGCTCTATTTCACCACCCCGCTGTCTGCCCAGTCGGGAGACTCCATGTTCATCTCGATCGAGCCATATCTGAGCTACCTGCCGTTGTTCGAAGGCCTGTTTGGCACATACAGCCCCGTAGGTGAGATGATGTCCGTTGCCATCGAGTGTGTCAACCATGGCGATGTAGACGGCATACCACCTATCAATGTACAGGACGTCACCTATCTGGTCGCCTACCTGTTTGTCTCCGGCCCGGAACCTGTGCCCTATTTGGCTGGCGATGCTAACTGCGATGATGTGGTCAACGTTACCGATCTCACGTATCTGGTGTCCTATCTGTTCGCCGCAGGACCACCTCCCTGCGAGTGCTAACATACTCTGCAATAATGGCTTAAGAAGGCGCCGACAGTGATCGCTGTCGGCGTTTCTTCTTCTGAGGCCCCGGCTATCAACACGGTTCGCTATCGACCGGCCAGACCCGGAGAGCCACATTGCACTAAGGCCATCATTTTCCACTCGCAAGTGCTTGCCCAGGTTGAACAAATGTAGTAGAATGTCTGTCGGTTTGTAAGGGCTGTTGTCCCGGCCATGCCACATGGCTGTCAGGCCGAGACTCCAGTTTCACCGATTGGAATGAGCATTAGGCATAATGAGTGGTTAGTTCGTCAGTAAGGGAAAACCCCAATGTTAATTGTAGAGTGTAGGCTATGAGTAGTAGGTCTCTTAACGTTCTGTGTGTGTTGGCTCTGGTTCTCGTTCTTGCAGCTCCAGTCGTTCTGGGCAGGAACAACATCGATATGAAGCGCGACACCGACCAGGATCGCACCAAAGCAAGCTTCACCCCCGCTGAGCAGACAACTCAGCACAAGATTGGTCGGATAGTGCTGGGAATCAGTAATCAGGGATGGTTTGGGTCCTGGGCCGGAGGTGCCAGGCCGGATGCCTTCAGAAACGAGTCTGTCAAGGCCTGTGAGTTTCCCAAAGGCAGTGATACCCGTTACTTGTACGCGGGAGCCTTCTGGATCGGCGGTGTCATCGGGCGAGACACGCTGGTGTCCGAGGGAGTTGACGGCTGGAGCCGCGACGGGCACGAATTCTCCCCCGACGAGAAACCCTTCGGCAATCTGATCAGGCGCTCCATCATTGACCCCGAATCCCCTGAATACGACGGAGCCATCTCCGAGGAAGACTATATCGCTGTCTACACCGACACCAATACGGTCGGTGTAGACCCCGACCACTTCGGCCGTGCCCATCGACCTCTCAACATTGAAGTGACACAGGCATCCTATGCCTGGTCGTATGAGTATGCCGAAGACATCGTCCTGTTTGACTACAAGGTGAAGAACATTGGCCGACAGATTCTCAACGACATGTACATGGGCTTCTATGTCGACGCCGACATCCATTACGGGCAGGACGACAATGCAGGCGCCCAGGACGACCTGTCAGGGTTCCTTGAGACCTATCCGGCTGAGTGCGGCTCGTGCCAGTACGAAGATACCGTGTTCATGGCCTGGACCTTCGACAACGACGGCGACTTCGAAACCGACAACCCGGTTCCCCACGTGACCGCAACCCGCATCGTTCGTACGCCTCGCAAGGGACAGCTCGAGGTCTCCTACAACTGGTGGGTCTCCAATGGCAACGCCGCCTACGACTTCGGCCCCCGTGAACAGCCGTTCAAAGGTAAGTGGAAAGAGCCGTTGCGTGACTTCCGCACCGGTGGCACCGGTACGCCGGAAGGTGATGTCAACAAGTATTACCTGTTGCGCAACCAGGAGTTCGACTATGACCAGGCCTACACGGCCTCCATCACCAGCAGCGACGAGCTATGGTTACCACCGCCGGCTGATAAGAAGTATGAGTGGTCATCCGGCCTGGACACACGCTATCTGCTGTCATTCGGACCGTTTGACATCCGACCGGGAGAAGAGCTGCCAATCTCCTTTGCCTATCTGGCCGGGGAGAATGTCCACACCGTACCCGGCAACCTAAATAACCTGGCCGAAGCAACCTACAACCCCGACGCTT